>ERZ772764.2-NODE-2-length-278999-cov-29.473733_pt1 | contig 278999 bp, 254 predicted proteins | sample MGYA00512163_ERZ772764 | MGnify/ENA primary metagenome ERZ772764 (study PRJEB29015, sample SAMEA2737903) | human oral metagenome | biome: human oral; feature: human-associated habitat; material: dental | place: China | collected 2094 ... | reverse complement strand
CGATCTGCCCGGCATCGATCTGCCCGGCATCGATCTGCCCGGCATCGATCTGCCCGGCATCGATCTGCCCGGCATCGATCTGCTCGGTGCCGACACCACCGGGCTCGGATCTGCCACGACAGTGGACCTAGCGTCGACGGCCGACAAGAATCTCGGGCGGTTCGCCGTACGGCCGGCGCCGGCTCGCCGGCCTGGTCGCGGCGGGGGATTTCTGAATGCTATGGTTCGGGCCAGAGAGTTGTCAGGCATCCGATTCGTCGGATGCGGGAACCCGGTGTGAATCCGGGACTGACGCGCAGCGGTAACGGTGACGGACCTGCGATGATGCCACTGGGCTTACCCCCGGGAAGGCCGCAGGCGAGGATGAGGCGAAGTCCGAAGACCACAACTCTCGGGATAGATTCGTCAAGGGTCCCGCGTCCGGGCTCGTGATCTTGGGAGTCGGTTGTCGTGCGGCCAACGAGGTCGGTTCGTGATGTGATCCGCGTTCTCGCGATCCCTCTCACGCTGGTGATCCTCGTGTTGACGGGTCTGAGCGTCATCTATTCGGTCAACATCGGTTCCGAGACGCTCGATTCGGATGCCGTGCGGCAGGTCCTGCTCAGCCATCTGGGATGGGACGTCGGCCCCCCCGACGAGGCGATCGAGGCGATCGTCTGGCAGTTGCGGCTGCCCCGGGCGCTGCTGGCCGTGGTCGTAGGCGCCGGCCTGAGTATCGCGGGTGCGGCGATGCAGACCCTGGTACGTAACCCGCTCGCGGACCCGTACCTGCTGGGGGTTTCCGCCGGGGCCTCGGTCGGGGCTACCGCGGTCATCACCTTCGGTATCTTGACGTCGGCTTTCGGGCTGTGGGCGATCTCCGTCGGCGCCCTGTTCGGCTCTCTCGCCGCAGCCGTCGCGGTCTACCTAGTGTCGATGGCCCAAGGTGGGCTGACCCCGATCCGGCTGGTCTTGTCCGGGGTGGTCCTCTCGTCCGCGTTCTCGGCGATCGCCAGCTTCCTGGTCTTCAAGAGCCCCGATCCGCGTGCCGCCCAGTCGGTGCTGTTCTGGCTGCTTGGCAGCGTCTCCGGGGCCCAGTGGGACCGGATCCCGCTCTCGACCGGCGTAGTCGTGATCTGCCTGATCCTGCTGCTGCTGGCCAGCCGCTGGCTTGATGCCCTCGCTGTCGGGCCGGACACGGCAGCCGCCCTCGGCATTCCCGTCGGCGCGCTGCGGCAGGGCCTGTTCGTGCTGCTGGCGGTGCTGGTCGGGGTCTTGGTGGCGGTCTCCGGGGGGATCGGATTCGTCGGCCTCGTGATCCCGCACCTGTGCCGGATGGTGGTCGGCTCCCTGCACTACCGGGTCCTGCCCCTGGCAGCGGCCTTCGGCGGGTTGTTCATGCTGTGGGTTGACGTGGCCTCCCGGGTGATCGTTGCGCCCGCCGAAATCCCCCTCGGCGTGGTCACCGGCCTGATCGGGGCGCCGGTCTTCCTCGTGGTGATGGGGCGCCGCAGCTACGAGTACGGCGGTGCGGCATGAGCCGTCTAGAGGCCCAGGACCTGACCTGCGGCATCGGGAACCGCACCATCGTTCGTGGTATCAGCCTGGCCTGCGCCTCAGGCACAATGACCGCCATCGTCGGCGTCAACGGGGTCGGAAAGTCGACCCTGATGCGGGTCCTCGCCGGTGTCCGGCGCCCGATCTGCGGGCAGGTGACGGTCGACGATACGAACCTGGCCTCCCTATCGCCGCGGCAGCGGGCCCGTCGGCTCGCCTTCGTCGCCCAAGAAGAGACCATCCCTGATGAGCTGACCCTGAGCGAGATGGTCACCCTCGGGCGGCTGCCACACCAGGCCCCCTGGCAGGTCGGCGGCCGCCGCGAACGGGCGATCGTCGCCGAGGCCCTGGCCGCAGTTGGGCTGACCGGCCTGGCGAATCGCTCCTGCGCCCACCTTTCTGGCGGAGAACGGCGCCGGGCCCTGCTCGCGAAAGGCCTGGCCCAGGGCACTGACCTGCTGTTGCTCGACGAGCCCACCAACCATCTCGACGTCCATCACCAGATCCACCTGCTGACGACGATGCGGGCCACCGGCCGGACCATTATCGCCACCATTCACGATCTCGATCTGGCGATGGGCTGGTTCGATCAGGTGGTGATGCTCGCCGACGGCGCGATCTTGGCCTCGGGTGCTCCCCTCGACACCATGACCCCGCAGCACTTGGAGGATTCCTTCCGGGTGCGCTCGCGCCAGATCGTCTCTGGCGACCACGACGTCGATCACCTCGTCATCGACGGCTTGATCACAGCGGACCCCCAGGGCAATCCCACTCAGGAAGGAAAACACGAATGAAGTTCACGACATTGGTGGTATCGGGGGTGGCTTTGGCAACTGTCGCGGCTTTCGGCGCCTGCTCATCCGCACAGCCCTCTGCAGCCAAGAGTTCTGCCTCCGCGGCAGGCCCGGTGACGGTCACCAACTGCGGCGAAGAGCTGAAACTCGACGCCCCGGCCAAGAGGATGTTTGTCAATGACGGCAACATCATCTCCCTGGTCCTGGCAGTCGGCGGGGCCGAGAACATCGTCGCGGTCAGCAGCATGAACCGTGACAAGGCGATCCTGGAAGCCAAATACGGGGCAGATGTCGTTGGCAAACTCAAAGAGACTAATAAGGACTACCCGACCCTGGAAGGCATCATCGCCCAGAAGCCGGACCTCATGGTCGCCGGCTGGAATTACGGATTCTCCGAGTCGAAGAACCTCACCCCGGACATGCTGAAGGAGAAGGGGATCAAGTCGTACCTGCTTACCGAGTCCTGCCGTCAGAAGGGCACCACGAAACGTGGTCTTGTCGACCCCTGGGAGGCGGTGACTACCGACATCACCAATCTCGGCGCGATCACCGGTCATACGGAGGCCGCCGCGAAGGTCGTAGCAGACCAGCAGGAGCGGCTGAAGGCGATCGACGCCGCCGCGAAGCCGGAGAAGAAACCGGTGGCGTTCGTCTTCGACTCTGCCAAGGACACCATCTTCACCAGCGGCTCCTTCGGGGCCCCGAACGCGATCATCGAGAAAGCTGGCGGCGTGAACGCTACCGCTGACGTCAAGGACACCTGGACCAGCGTGAGCTGGGAGAAGCTGGCCACGGCCAAGCCGGACGTCTTCGTGTTCGTGGACTACCCGGGCCAGACCTTCCAGGAGAAGGTGAACATCCTGAAGTCCCATCCGGTCACCAAGGACCTGCCCGCTGTGCAGCAGGAGCGTTTCGTGAACCTGCCCTACGCCATGTGGACCGAAAGCTCGCTGAACGTCGACGCCGCCGAATACCTGCGCAAGTCCTTCGAGAAGTACAACCTCGCCCCGGCCTCCCAGGTCACGACCAAGCTGGCGATGCCCGCCGATCTGCCGGGCCGCGACAAGCTGGGCTGACGCGTCTACACAGCCGAGCCTGGTCCCGGAATCTACGGGGCCAGGCTCGTTCTGCTTCTGGGGACTACATCGGGCGGCCGAAGACCGCGATCCCGGTGGTGACCAGCCACAGCAGCCCGAGCACGATCAGCACCGGGTCGTGCAGCACCACGTTCTCCGGTTCCCCGGCCGTGCCCCGGTCGATGTCGCGGGCGTACGAGAGTACCGCCAGGGTAAACGGGGCGATCGAAACTGCCGTCCACGGGACCCCCCATACGGTACGAGCCTGCTGTTCAAAGGCCCACAGGCTGTAGAAGGTGATCACCAAGGTGGCCGATAGGCCCCAGACGAAACGCAAGTAGTCGGCTGAGTACGCCGCCAGTGAGGGCCGGGTCCCGGCGTTCGGGCCGAGTTCGACCAGTTCGGAGAACCGCTTCCCGGCCACCATGAACAGCGAACCGAAAGAGGCCACCAGCAGGAACCACTGGCTGATCGGGATCCCGCTGGCCAGGCCACCGGCCAGGGCCCGCAGCAGGAAACCGACCGCCACCACGGCCAGGTCCACCACCGGCTGGTGCTTGAGCCATAGGGCGTAGCCGAGCTGCAATACCACGTACACTGCCAGCACCACCGCCAGCGGGATCGCGGTGGCCAGCCCGATCCCGATCCCGGCGAGTAGACAGACCACAGCCATCCCGATCGCGACCGGCACCGGCAGTTCACCCGAGGCGATCGGACGGAAACGTTTGGTGGGGTGCTGGCGGTCCTCAGCCACATCGACGATGTCGTTGATCAGGTACACAAACGAGCTGACCAGGCCAAAAGCGGCCATCGCGAGCAGGGTCTCACCCAGCACCCGCAGGTCCAGCAGCCGCCCCGCCGCGAGCGGGGCGCTGAACACCAGCACGTTCTTCACCCACTGCTTAGGACGCATGGCGCGCAGCGGCGCCGGTAGTCGTGATCGGCGCCGCTGGGTCTGATTGGCGCTGGGGTGGCTGTTCATCGGATGAGTACCGTATCCCACCTGTCCCAACGCCGTGGTAGGTCTCACCATCGGACGACCATGGGGACTACCGTGTGGGCCGTGTTTCAGCCGAGCCGGACCCTTGCCGTGGCTGCTGCCCTGCTCCTGGCTGGCTGCGGCAGCGCCCCCACTACCGTGCCCCCCAGCCCCACCACTGCGGTGACTCGTCGGGCACCGGCCGGGACGGTCAGCCTGGCTGACCTGGGTTGGCGCAACGGGCCCGCGAACCGGGTACTGCTGCCGAGCGGGGTCACGCTGACCCGCCGGATCGACCAGCCAAACTTGATCTCGGCCTTCGGGTACGGCACCGACCGGGAGCAGATCCGGCGGCTGCTGGCGCAGCACCTGCCGACCCTGGGCTGGGACGTGACCGGCTCCGGCGCCGACGCGCTGGTCTTCGGCGATCAGCAGTACCAGGGGGCCTATACCGCCAGCGACGAGGTCTGGGGGCTCACGATCCGGGCTCGGTCGCGCTAACCCTCAGGCCTGGCCCGTGGTCCACAAACAGTGCCAGGTGACGCCGAGGTCGGCCAGCATCATCCGCAGCAGCGGCAGACTAATCCCGACCACGTTATGCGGGTCGCCGTCGACCCGGGTGATGAAGGGCCCACCCCAGCCGTCGATGGTGAAGCCGCCAGCGACGTGCTCTGGCTCGCCGGTGGCCGCGTACGCCTCGATCTCCTCGGTGCTGAGGTCGGCGAAGTAGACCGTAGTCTGGGCGACCCGGCTTGCCCGTCGTTCGGTGCCGCCGCGGCGGACCACGACATGGTGTCCCGTGACCAGGTTCGCCTGCCGGCCGGCGAGCCGGTGCCAGAGCCGGGCTGCGGCCGTGGGGGATCCGGGTTTGCCGTACGGCTTGCGGTCGAGATCCAATACCGAATCACATCCGACCACCACCAATTCTTCGTCGCGGGGCACGGTGGCGGCGACTGCCTCGCATTTGAGGCGTGCCAACTCCAACACCAGGTCCTGCGGGTCGCTGATCTGGACTGCTTCCTCGTCCACCTGCGAGACCAGGACCTGCGGCTCGATCCCGGCTCGACGCAGGGTGCTGAGCCGGGCCGGGGACCGGGAAGCGAGAACCAGCCGCATCGCCTCAGCGGTTCCGATTGCCGAAGAGACCGCCGAGGATGTCGTCGACGATCCCGCCCGGCTCGGGCTGGGCTGCCGGCTGGGCGGGCTGCGGCGCCGGCTGCTGCTGGACCGGTGCCTGCTGGGCGCCGCCCAGGATCGAACCGAGGCTGCCACCGCTCAAGATCGACCCCAGGATCGAACCCAGGATCGCCCCGCCGGCGCCCTGCTGGCCGGTCTGAGTCTGGGTGGCCGGACCGGCCACAGCGCCGGTGAGAATGTCACCGAGGATCCCACCGTCAGCGCCGGTACGTGACTGCAGACCGGTGGTGATCCGCTGCGCCAGATAGGCCAACACGATCGGGGCCAGGATCCGCAGCAGCTTGCGAATCAGGTCCTGGCTGTTGCCGGTCCCGCTGCCCAGCGCCTGGGCCAGCGGGGCAGTCTGGTCGCCGAAGATGTGCCGTACGATTTTCTCGCCGTCGTCAGTGTCGACATCGGCCAGGTTCAGCCCACCCTCCAGCAGTGCCGAGCCCTGATGCTCCAGCAGGGCATGGGCGATCCGCGGCTCCTGTTCCAGGTCGGAGGCGTTGTGCTGCAGCCCGCCGATCAGCGTCGGGATCGCGGCCCGGGCGGCCTGCTCGGCGGCCTTTGGGGCGACTCCTAGCTGCTCGGCCAGCTGATCGACGGGGATCTGGCTGAGGATCTCCTCAACAACGGCGGTGGTCACAGGTTTCCCTCCTGGTCAGCGGTCATGCATCTCGGCCTGGGCGGAACCGGCCTGGCCCGGCCGGATACCCGGCGGTATGCAGATCGATCCCGATGCGGGCACCCTACCCATCCAGCCCGCGGTCTGCCGTCATCGCTCAGTCCTGGTCAGGCGGCGCGGCATCACCCAGGCCAAGGCCGCGGTGATCAGCAGCAGCACCGCCCCGATCGACATCGCCGCCGCAGCCGGGTAGTGGTCCAGCAGCAGCCCGACCGCCAACGGTCCGGTGATCGAGCCGAGATCACCGGCCATCTGATAGGCGGCGAGAGCAGGGCCTCGGCGGGTGCCGACGGCATCGCCGAGACTGGCCTGGGTGGAGGTGGCCGACAGCGAGGCGCCCACCCCGTACAGACACAGCAGCGCCGTCAGCCAGGTGAAGCTGCCGGCCTGGGCGAAGGCCACCCCGAGTACGGCGGTCAGCAGCGAGCCGGCCACCAGGGTCGAGCGCCGGCCGGCCCGATCAGTGAGCCAACCTGCCCCGTACAAGGTGGCGGCCTGCGCCGCCGAGGCCAGCGCGAAGGCCACGCCGGAACGGGCTGCCGGTAACAGCAGCACCTCGGTCACCAACAAGGGGACCACCAGCCCACGCGCCCCCTGGGACTGCCAACCCGAGGCGAAGGCTGAGGTTAGCGCTGCTCGGTAGCGTGGGTCACGCAGGGCAGTCGACAGTGGCAGCGACTCGACCGCCACCCGTTCTTGGTGACTTTGCCGCGGCAGCAGGGTCGCCACCAAGCTCGCCAGGACCAGGGTCGCGGCGTAGAAGAAGAACGGTGTGGTCAGCGAGATCGTGGCCAGAACGCCGCCAATCGCCGGTCCGGCCATCCCGCCGAGTAGGAAACCGCCACCGAAGATGCTGCTGGCTCGACCGAGGATTGCGGCGGGGCTGATCCGGATGATCAACTGTGAGGCGGCCAGGGTGAACAGCGCCGAACCGATCCCGCCGACGGCTCGGGAGACCAGCAGCACCGGGTACGAGTCGGCGAGCCCGGTAGCGACGCTGGACAGGCCGACGATCAGGCAGCCCGCTGCGACTATGGGCGCCTCGCCCCAGGCCTCGGTCAGCTGCGGCGCTAGCGGGGTGGTGAGCAGCCGGACCAGCGCAAACGAGGACACCACGGCGCCGACCATGAAGGTGGAGACGCCGAAGGTCCGGGCGTACACCGGCAGTACCGGCAGCACCACACCAAAGCCGACAGCGACACAGAAACCGATGCCGCCGAGGACCCACACCGCCTGCGGCAGCCGAGGTGAGGGTTCCATACCCCGGAGACTACCAACGCAAAGCTTGAAAGAATGACTTCTCATTCTCGAAAGCACGGCTATCATTTTGAGCATGACGGACTCAGCTGATATCACCCCGATCCTGGAAGAACTCGCTGCCGGGAGGATCGACGCCGCCGAGGCCAGCCGCCGCATCGACCAGCTGCGCAGCCAAGACCCGACCCGTTTCGAACAGCCGGCGACCCCCACCCCGCAGGAGGCCACCGGTGAGTGGCGGGAACGGCCGCAGTACGCCACGTACGACCGGGAATCGTTCCGCGAGCCACAGCGGCCCAGGAAACGGCGCGCGCCCGGCACCAATGGGGTGGATCGGATCTCGGTACGGGCAGTCGGGCGTCGGGTCCGGATCATCGGTGACTCGTCCGTTGCTACCGCCGCCGCCGAGGGGCCGCACCTGCTGCGTCGTGACGGTTCGGTGCTGGAGGTGAGTAGCGACGGCGAGGCCGGTCCGAGCCTGGAAGGGTTCTCGCTACTGCGTCCCCCGCGCAGCCTCGACGATCTGCGCTCGCTGGGGCTGGGCAAGGAATTGCAGCTGCGGGTCAACCCGGCGATCGTGCTCGATGTCGAGACCACCGCCGGCACCTTGCACACCACCGGTGTCGCATACCTGGGCAAGGTCCGGGTAACCGCCGGTTCGGCGGTGCTGGAAGACGTAGCCGAGGCCTCTGACGTCCTGGCGACCGCCGCCCAAGTCACGCTCAACGGCAGTATCACCTCGGGCCGGTCCCGGATCCGGTGTGAATCGGGCAGCCTGAGCATCGCCTTGGACGACGATTCCAATGTCGTGGTCAAGGGCGACACCCAGCTCGGGCGGATCGCCTGGCACGGCCAGCACGACGACGGCGCTGACGAGGTGGTGATGGGCAACGGTTCGGCCCGGCTCGATATCAGTGTGGTGATGGGGTACGCGACGGTCCGGCTGGGAACGGCCGAGACTCGTCCGTCGCAGGACCCGGCATGATCCACCGGGCCCCATCCGACTGTCCGGTCTGTGGTGACCGGCTGACCCTGACCCGGCTGGGCTGCGCCAGTTGCGGCTGCGAGATCGGCGGCCACTTCCAGCCCTGCGATTTCTGTGCCTTGTCACCGGCCGAGCTGGATGTGTTGCGGGTCTTCCTCGCGTCTCGGGGCAATGTCCGGGAACTCGAGAAGCACCTGGGGGTCTCGTACCCGACCGCCCGGGCCCGCCTCACCCAGGTGCTGGGCCGGCTCGGGCTCGCTGATACCGAGGCTGAGTCGGAACCGGTGTTGACCCGGGAACAGGTGCTGCGGGAGGTGGCTTCCGGGGCGCTCGACCCGGTCGAGGCCCAGCGGCTGCTGGTCGATCTGTGAGAGCTGGGTTCGCAGCGGTCAGTAGGCGGCCGCGTCGACGATGGTGACGCTGATGGTCCGCCCGTTGGGGGCCTGGTAGGAGACATCCTCACCGATCTGGCGGCCGGTGATCGCGGCCCCCAGCGGCGACTGCGGCGAGTACACGGCCAGGTCGACCGAGTCGTCGAGCCCGATCAGTTCCCGCGAGCCCAATAGGAAGGTATCGGTGTCGTCGCGGTCACCGTCGAAGGCGATGGTGACTCTCATGCCCGGCTGTACGGTGTCACCGCCGCCAGGAGTCCCGACCTGGGCCCGGGCCAGGATCTCCTTGAGCTGGCGGATCCGCAGCTCCTGCTGGCCCTGTTCGTCGCGGGCCGCGTGGTAGCCAGCGTTCTCCGACAGGTCACCCTCCTCGCGGGCCCGAGCGATCTTCGTCGAGACCTCGTCGCGGCCCACGTTGATCAGGTGCTCGTACTCCTCGCGTAACCTGTCGTACGCGTCCTGGGTCAGCCAGATCTCCTCCGTGCTCATCGGGGTATCTTAGTGATTCGCCGCCGATTGATCCACCATCGCTGAGGTCCACGGCCACCTTCGGGTCGCGTCCATATTTGTCGGCCCGGTCGGCAAGCCTGTGAGGCGATGGTTCAATACCGGGCATGCCCGAGCCCATCCGCCTTGATCCGGCAGGCGAACCACTTCGCCTACTCGCCGTCCACGCCCATCCCGATGATGAGTCGAGCAAGGGCGCGGCGACGATGGCCAAGTACGTCGCCGAGGGTGTCGATGTGCTAGTGGCGACCTGTACCGGCGGCGAACGCGGCGATGTGCTGAACCCCAAGATGGACCGCCCCGAGGTGCTGGAGAACATCGCCCAAATCCGGGCCGCGGAGATGGACGCCGCCCGGGAGCTGCTCGGGATCCGGCAGGTATGGCTCGGCTATGTCGACAGTGGCCTGCCTGAGGGGGATCCGCCGCCGCCGCTGCCTGAGGGTTGCTTCGCGCTGCAGGAGGTCAGCGAGGCTGCGTACCGGCTGGTCGAGGTGATCCGGGACTTCCGCCCGCATGTGCTGCTCACCTACGACGAGAACGGCGGCTACCCGCACCCCGACCACATCCAGTGCCACCGGATTTCGATGGCGGCGGTGCCGATGGCGGCGGCGTCGGACCGGCCCGAGCTGGGGCAGCCGTGGCAAGTGCTCAAGGTCTATTACCACATGACTTTCCACCGCAACCGCTTCGCCAAGCTTGACGAGCTGATGCACGAGCACGGGCTGGAGCCGGTCTACACCGAACGCTTGACCCAGTGGCCGACCGACCATCTGGCGCACCGCCTGACCACTTTCGTGCCGTGCGCGGATTATTTCCCGGTCCGGGACGCGGCGCTGCGGGCCCATGCCACCCAGGTTGACCCTGACGGGCCCTGGTTCGCGGTGCCGATGGAGATCCAGAAGGCAGGCTGGCCGACCGAGGACTACCAGCTGGTGATGTCGACCGTGCCGACCACGATCCCCGAGAATGACCTCTTCTCTGGGATCGCAGTCGAGACTGCGCAGCCGGCGCCGGAGTTCCTGATCTGAGCCGAGTGCATGCCGGTCCGGATTCTGCGACAATCGTTGCTGGTACCTGCGCAGGGGTGGGACCTGACCGAGGCCGAAACCTGGGCGCGGGAGTTAAGCGCCGAATCCCCTGCGTGAGCTTGGCTATCCTGGCCAGGCCGACCACCGCACGGAGGGGAGATCATGGCCGAGGCCACTGACGATCCTGCGGTGCATGTCTCGACCTCGATCGTGGAGACCGTACGCGCGGTCTATCACCGGTCTCGTAAGTTCTGGCCGGAGATCACAGCCTTCGTCTTGATGATGATCTACAGCGCTTTCCGTACTATCGCGGTCGCCACGGGGGTTGACACCGTGGCCCAAACCGACTGGCGGGTCTTCCTAGTGATCGAGATCGTGACCACCATCCCGTACGTGTGGGGGATCGGGGATCTGGTACGAGGCGCGATGACCGGATCTCACAGCCGGACCCGCAACATGGTCGGCACGATCTGTGTTCTGGGCGGAATAGCTGGCCCGTACGTGTATATCGCCCTGTACGGCGGTCTGCACCACCTGCAAAGCGGCCTGATCACCCTGGCGATGGTGATAATCGCCGTGATCGGGCTGCGCAAGTCGCTGGCCAAGCTGGCCCGGACCAGCCGGGAGCGGCGGGCCCGGGAGGCGGCCGCGGCTCGCCAACATGCCGTAGCAGCCGAGGAGTGAACGCGACGCCAGATGACGCGACCAGCCCGGTCATGATGGGCTACGGGGCATGAATCGGTTGCGTACCAGCTCCAGCCCGTACCTGCTCCAGCATGCGGACGACCCGGTGGACTGGTGGCCCTGGGGGGCGGAAGCTTTCGCGGAGGCGGCCCGCCGGGACCTGCCGGTCCTGATCTCCATCGGGTACGCGGCCTGCCATGCCTGTCACGTGATGCGCCAAGAGTCATTCACCGACCCGCAGCTGGCCCACCTGCTGAACGAAAACCTCGTCGCGATCAAGGTCGACCGGCAGCAGCATCCCGACGTGGACGCGGTCTACCTGCGCGCCACCCAGGCGTTGACCGGCTCCGGAGGATGGCCGATGACCGTCTTCGCGACCCCGGACGGTGATCCGTTCTTCACCGGGACCTATTTCCCACCGGTTCGGGAGGGGACCCAGCCGTCGTTCACCGAGGTGGTCACCGCCCTGGTCGAGGTGTGGCGGCAGCGCCGAGGCGACGTGCTGGAATCGGCCGCGGTGATCGTCGACCGGCTTCGGGCCAGCGCCGCTATCGACCTGACCGCGGCCCCGGACCTGACCGTGGCTTTGGGGCAGCTGGCGCAGCAATACGACCCGATCCATGGCGGTTTCGGCGATGCCCCCAAATTCCCACCCACCCTGGTGATGGACGCGTTACTGGCCCGGCGTCAACCCGACAGCGACACGGTGGTGTTGGAGACCCTGGAGGCGATGGCCCGCGGCGGGATCCACGACCAGGTCGGCGGCGGCTTCCACCACTACAGCGTCGACGCCGGCTGGGTGGTGCCGCACTTCGAGAAGATGCTGTCCGACAATGCGCTGCTGCTGGGCACGTACGCCCGGGCCTGGTGCCGGGTACCAGTCGAGGACCATGCCCGACGCTGGCTGCTGGAGGACGTGGTACGGCGCCTGGTCGGCTTCGTGGAGCGGGAGCTGCGCCTCGACGAGGGTGGTTTCGCGGCCAGCCTGGATGCCGACTCGGCCGACATCCGCGGCCTGCCGCACGAGGGGATCTATTACCTGTGGAACCCTGAACTGCTGGTGGACGCGCTGGGGGAGGAGGACGCCGCCTGGGCGCAGCGGGTCTTCCACGTGACGACCGAGGGCAGCTTCGAACATGGCCTGTCGACGCTGCAGTTGCGCGGGACAGTGGAGCCGGTCCGGCTCGGCTCGGTCCGCGAACGGCTGCTGGCCGAACGCGGCAACCGGTTCCGGCCCAATACCGACGACCAAGTGGTGGCCGCCTGGAATGGCTGGCTGATCGACTCTCTGGTGCAAGCTGGCGGGATTCTGGGCGAGCGAGGCTGGCTGGACCTGGCCCGAGCGGCCGGCGACTACCTGTGGCGGGTGCACTGGGTAGCGGGCGGCTTGCGCCGTACCTCCCGGCTGGGTGAGCCGGGCGAGGCTCCCGGTACCGCCGAGGACTACGGTGCGGTGACGCTGGGGTTAGCCCGGCTGGCCGCCGCCACCGGCGACGCGACCTGGCTGCGACGCGCCCAGCAGACGATGGAGGTGGCCCTGGCCAGTTTCGGCGCCGACGACGGGGGTTTCTGGGATACGGCCAGCGCCGACCTCTACCTGCGGCCGCGGGAGGTGGCGGACGCGGCCACCCCGGCGCCGACTTCGACGCTGGTGGCGGCGCTGCGGCTGCTGGCCCTGCTGAGCGGTGATGACCGTTACCAGCAGCGGGCGGACCGGGCGGTGGCAACGCAGTACGCCGCGGTGGCGGCCTCGCCGCGGCATGCCGGCTGGCCGCTGCGGGACCTGCTGGTGGCGTCCGAGGCGCGCCACGGGCACGGCCCGGCCCAGCTGGTGGTGTTGAGCAGCGACCCGGTATCGCCGCTGGCGCAGGCCGGGTACCGGCTGGCGCCAGCGGGCAGCGTGGTGGTGGTCGCAGCCCCTGACAGCCAGGGTTTCGCAGGCCTGCTGAGCGGCAAGACCGGGAACGAGACTGCGTACTTGTGCCGCGGGCGGGTCTGCCAGGCGCCGGTGACTACCGCCGACCAGCTCGCCCGGCAGCTCGGCTGAGCCGGCTTAGACCGTGATCAGGGTGATCGCGGCGAACTGGCTGCCGGCGGCCAGCACCGTACAGAGGTGGAAGACTTCGTGGAAGCCGAACCAGCGCGGCGACGGGTTGGGGCGCTTGCGGGCGTAGACGATCGCGCCCAGGCTGTACACCAGACCGCCGGTGATGATCAGGGCCATCACCAGCGGCCCGCCCGCAGCCCACAGCTGCGGCAACCAGAACACCGCTACCCACCCCAGCCCGAGGTAGAGCAGCACGTACAACCAGCGCGGGGCGCCGAGCCAGAAGACCCGGAAGCAGACCCCGGCCACGGCGACCCCCCATACCACCGACAGACAGACCACCCGGTCTGTCCCGGTCAGCAGCAGCAGCGCCAGCGGGGTGTAGGTGGCGGCGATGAAGACGAAGATGTTGGAATGGTCGAGCCGGCGTAGTACCGCCTCTGCCCGTGGCGACCACCGGCCCCGGTGGTACAGGGCGCTGGTGCCGAACAGCATCACCGACGCGGCGAGGTAGACGGCACCGCCGACCCGGCCCGCGGTAGAACCAGCCAGAAGCACCAGCAGGATCCCGCCGACTAGGCAGCAGGGCACCGCGGCGGCGTGTAGCCAGCCTCGCAGCCGGGGTTTCACCTCCGTCACCACTGGGTGAATCAGGCCTTCGTCGGACATTCCACTCCTTAAGTTTACGCAACCGTAGGTTGTGGTCTGCCACCCTAGCCCCTCAACCCCAGACCGACGACCAACCCCGCAGTGGCGCTCGACTGGCTTTTGTGGAGGGACGCCTGATTGAGCGTTCGTGCGAGGTCTGTGCATGGTCGACGACCGTTGTGTGGTTGTAGTACACTGTCAGGCATAGACCCCCTCCCAAGCCTCTCGAAGAAGCTCATAATGGGAGGGGCCGTTTTTTGTGAGGTACCTCATGAAACCTGGCCTGTCCTTGGATGAACTGGTGGATCTGATGGATAGGCGTGGTCTCATCATTGAAGATAAGCCGTCGTGTGCCGCCTTCCTGGCTGCCGCTAACTACTACCGGTTTTCCGGCTACGCCCGATACTTTCAGAAGGCACCTCACTGCGGCGACAACGTTTTCCGGCCAGGGACTAGTTTCGGTGAGATCCGCGCCGTCCACGACGCCGACGAGGCACTGCGTACCGCTCTCATCCGACCTCTCGCGCAAGTGGAGCTCATGCTCCGCTCTCATGTCGCTCGAGTAATCTCCGACGAGCACGGGGCCTACGGTGATTACCTCAAGAGGGATTTTTATGCTGACGAACCAACTGTTGAATCCTGTCTGCGTGATCTCGATCGGAGCAGGGACCGCTATATCGATCATTTTCGGGACGACGGCGACTACAGCAAGCTGCCTGTGTGGTCCGCTGTCGAAGCGTGGTCGTTCGGGACCCTGTCGAAAGTCATCGAGCATGGGGGACGGGGGATTTTGGCCGGCTCTGTCGCCGCGAGCACTGGGATCGCCAAGGCCGGCTTTGCTCACCGTGTGAGGGCCCTTGTCTATCTCCGCAACCGTTGCGCACATCACAGCCGCCTGTGGCACCACCATGTCATCGACGCCGGGCCCACTCCGAACAATGTTCGACAGAGAGCCAAGCGGACCGTAGGACATTTTGAGCCACGGTCCGTTCTTGACGTTATCGCCTCGCTCGATGACATGACCTCCCGCAGATGCGTCGCCGAACCTCTCCTTCCTGAACTTGTGGGAGCACGCGATCGCGCCCCTGATTTTTGGCAGGGCCTCTGCAGTCCTCGCAGAACACGCGACCATGGGATTTAATAACGTCGGCCGCGGATCTGATATGCCGATTTTCGGCTAATTCTGCGGATGTGGAGAGAACGTTCAACAGGTACGGGGTCGTCTGGCGAGCCGTTCGGACATCACCAATCCCAGGATCACCAGCAGCCCGAGGTACGGCGGCAGGATCCACATCCCGGTCCAGCCGGCGACCGCGCCTAGCAGGGGCGGGGCCAGGGTGGAGCCGGTGTAGGCGGCGGCCATCTGGATGCCGATGATTGCCTGCGAATTCCGGGCCCCGAAATTGCTGGGCGTGGAATGGATGATGGCCGGGTAGATCGGGGCCGCGCCGAGCCCGGCGATGACCAGGCCCGCCAGAGCGAGCCAGCCCGGACCAAACGGAAACACCAGCAGCAGCACACCGGTCCCCATGGCGACGAAACCGCCGCGGATCAGGGCCCGGTCCCCGACCCGGTTAGCGAGCAGGCCGGCCAGGAACCGGCCCGCGGTGATCCCGAGCACAAACAACGAACCGAAGGCGGCCGCGGTCGCCTCGCCGATCCCGCGCTCGGAAACGAGATAGCTGGCGGCCCACAGGATCAAGGTCGATTCCAGGGCACAGTAGGCGAAGAAAGCGATCAGGATCAGCCAAACCCCCGGGATCCGCAGGGCCTGAACGAGCGGTACCCGCCCGTCCGGTTCGCCGGCAGCGCCGGCATCATCTGGCGCCGGGCTGACGACCGGATGCGTCCTGGTCCACAACGACAAACTGGCGGCCAGGATCGCCGCGAGCCCCACCTGCAGCAGACCCACGGTGCGGTACGCCGAGGCCCAGCCCAGCCCGGTGGCGATCGCATGGCTCATGATGAACGGAGAGATCGAGGCGCCGACACCCCAGAAACTGTGCAGCCAGTTCATGTGCCGGGCCGCGTAGTGCAGGGCGACATAGGTGTTGAGCGCCGCATCGACCGCGCCCGCGCCCAGCCCGTACGGGACCGTCCACGCCAGCAGCATCCAGAACGAGTCCGACACCGAGAAACCCAGCAATGCGGCGGCGGTCATCGCCACACTGACCGCGGTCACCCGGCCCGCGCCGAAACGGTGGGTCAGCCGTTCTGAGGCCAGGCTCGAGGCGATGGTGCCGGCGGCGATCAAGACCGTGATGAGACCGGCGTACGAGACGGGGACACCCAGATCGTGGTGCATCGCCGGCCAGCCGGAACCAGTCAGCGAATCCGGCAGCCCCAGACTGATAAAGGCCAGATAGATGATCGCAAGCAGGAGTGCGGACACGGTGGCAACGGCCTTTCACGGGTGTCGGATCGGGCCGATCCTACGGCGCGGATGCCTCATCGGGGCAACAGCAACCTTTTCCCTGTGAGACCTCAGGGGGCCACGCTGGCAGCCGCTGGGACAATACCTATCGTGATCTGGGTACTTGTCGCTGTGGTCGTGGCGACCATGGCCGCAGCCGGCAGGTCCATCCGCAGCGATCCCCGCAAGGCATCCAACCCGTTTTGGTTGATGGCCGCGGTGATCATGATCGGTGGGGCCGGCTCCCTCGCCGTCGGGGTCGCGCCTGCTGCCATCATCGTGGCGATGCTGTCACCGATCCTGGTGCTGGTCCTGGTCGTGGCGTTGTTGGTGAACGGCGTGATCACCTGGCGGTATGAGGGCGCCAGCCTGGCCAACCTGTTGTCACTACTGGCTGGACTGGGCATCATCGTCGCGGTCGGATTTTGCCTGTCTTCTCTGATTCTGAGCACTCTGGCGCCGTGGTTGGTGGCGATCGCAGCCGCGGTGGTGATCGGCTTCGGCTGGCTGGGTTTCCTGCTGACCGCGTACCTGTTGTATGCGCTGGTCTACCCGGCGCTGTGGCGGCGGCCGCGTCCTGACTTCGTCGTGGTCCATGGGTCGGGCCTGGTCCGCGGGCAGGTGGCCAGGTTGCTGGGGTCACGCATCGACGCTGGGATCGCCTGCTGGCAGCGAGCCGGCGGCGAGATCCCGCTGATCATGTCTGGTGGTCAGGGCCCCGACGAGCCCCGCTCGGAGGCTGCGGCGATGGCTGAGTACGCGCTCGCCCGGGGCGTTCCCGCATCGGCGATCCTGATCGAGGACCGCTCCCGCACTACCGAGGAGAACCTGGCCTTTAGTCGGGATCTGGTGCGGGAACGGCTGGGGGAGCAGGCGCGAGGGGTGTCGGTGACCAGCGACTACCACGTCCTGCGGACCGCTGCTCTGGCACGGGATATCGGTTTCGACGTCCAGGTGGCGCCGGCCCGGTCGGCGCTGTACTTTCGGGTCAACGCCTTCCTGCGTGAATTCGTCGCCCTGATCTACCGCCACCGCTGGCGGCACCTGATCGTTGCTTGCCTGGTCTGTCTGCCGTTGCCGCTGCTGATCGGTCTCGCTGCGTTGGCCTCCTGAGCGGCGATCAGGCCGTAGGATCACGCCCAGCAACGAGGCGACCGTACTGCATCCACAGCATGTCGACCTGGACGACACAGCTAGCTCACAGGCAGATGGTCTTGTCTTGCAAGCAAGCACACCCGACCGCGAATCGAAGAAGGATCCCCGATGAACCGCATCGCCCGCCTGGTCACCACTAGCGTGGTCGCCCTCGCCCTCAGCCTGGGGTTCACCGCCTGCAGCAACCCGGCGTCGACCACCACCAACACCAGTTCCAGCGTCTCGCGTGATTCCAGCAACTCCAGCACGGCCAGCGGCGCGCAGAACACGGCTGCTGTGAAGAGCCATTTTGACGCCAACGACCTCACCTGGAAGACCGCAGATGAGATCAAGGTCACCCTCGCTGATGGCTCTTCCAACGGCGGCACCGGGGTCAGCGTCTCCGGTGACACCGTCACCATCACCGCCGCTGGGGTCTACCGGGTTTCCGGCAGCCTGAGCAACGGGCAGCTGGTGGTCGCCGTACCCCAGGACAAGACGGCCGTGGTCATCCTGGACGGGGTCACCATCTCCAGCACTACCGGGCCGGCGATCTCGGTGACCAGCGGCGACAAAGTCACCTTGTACCTGGCGGACAAGACCAGCAGCACCGTCACCGACGGCGCCAAGTACACGGTCGCCAACGACGCTACCCCGGTAGCCGCGATCGCCTCCGCCAGCGACCTCACTATCGCCGGGAACGGCTCTCTCACGGTGAACGGCCGGGCGAATGACGCTATCAACACCAAAGATGGCCTGGTGATCGCCTCCGGCACCATCAAGGTCACCGCAGCCGATGACGGCATCCGCGGCAAGGACTATGTGGATGTCCGCGACGGCACCGTCACCGTAGAGGCCGGCGGCGACGGCGTGAAGTCGGACAATTCCAAAGACACCGGCCGGGGCTGGATCACGATCGCCGGCGGTACCGTCACCGTGGCCAGGTCGGATGAGGGCCTGGAAGCTCGTACGATCACCATCAGCGGCGGTACGGTCAACGTCACCGCGAACGACGACGGGATCAACGCCACCGCCGGAAAGGTCGCCGGCGGCACCGAGCAGGACGACGGCTCGATGGTCATCATTTCTGGCGGCACCACCACCGTCAAAGCTGGCAGCGACGGCATCGACTCCAACGGCGGGGTCACCTTGTCCGGAGGAACTCTCACCATCACCAGCGGCAACGACGGTGGTGGGACCAGCCCGGTCGATGCCAACGGGACCGTTACTCTCAACGGCGCCAAGGTCACCGCCAACGGCACCGAGGTCACTTCGGTCAGCCAGCTCGGCAGCCGCGGCGCGAGCGGCAGACGCAGCGGACGCTGACGATTCATCCACGCCGTGCGGCGGGACCTGGCAGGCGCCGCCGCACGGTCTGTTCTCGGCTCACGTCGGTCGGCAAAGCCGGGCGTCGGCGCCAAGCCGTATGGTCGTACCACCAGTCTCGCGAGAAAGGTCGGTGCCGATGTCGTCGCAGCCCTACCACGATCCCAGCCTGCCGGTTGAGGAGCGGGTCACTGACCTGCTGGCCCGGATGACGCTGGAGGAGAAGGCCGGTCAGCTGACCCAGTATTTCTACCTGAACCAGAACCCGGGCCAGCAGGCCGGGCCCGGCGAGGACGCGGCCCGGTTGAGCGCGGTTGATGAGGCCCTGGCCAACGGCCGGGTCGGCTCCCTGCTGTTCGTGCGCACCGCCAGCGAGACCAACCGACTGCAGCGGGTCGCGATCGAGGGGCACCGGCTGCGGATCCCGGTGTTGTTCGGCTACGACGTGATCCACGGGCTGCGTACCGGTCTGCCGGTTCCGATCGCGCTGGCCGCCTCTTGGGATCCGCAGATCATCGAAGCCGGGCAAACGGTGGCGGCCCGCGAGGCCCGGGCGGTCGGCATCCACTGGGCCTTCGCCCCGATGGTCGACATCGCCCGCGACCCCCGCTGGGGCCGGATCGTCGAGGGTGCCGGCGAAGATCCCTGCCTCGGCTCGGCGGTCGCCGCTGCCCAGGTCCGCGGTTTTCAGGGCGACCTGGGCCCGGAGCGGGTCCTGGCCGGCCCCAAACACTTCGCCGGGTACGGCGCCGCGCTCGGTGGTCGGGACTACGACGACGCCGACATCTCCGACTCCCAGCTGTGGAACCTCTACCTGCCGCCGTTCCAGGCCGCGGTTGAGGCGGGGGCCGAAAACATCATGAGCGCCTACATGGACCTCAACGGAATCCCAGCCAGCGCCAACCGCTGGTTGCTGACCGACGTGCTGCGTGACCGCTTCGGTTTCCAGGGTTTCGTGGTCAGTGACGCCGATGCGGTCCGCTCCCTGCACACCCAGCACTTCGCCCGTGACCTGGCCGACGCCGGGGTCCGGGCCCTGTCGGCCGGGCTGGACCTGGAGATGTGTTTCGAGGACCCGGCCTTCTCCCGGCTTCCAGACGCGGTCCGGGCCGGCCGGGTCAGCGAGGAACAGCTGGACCAGGCCGTACGGCGGGTGTTGAGCATCAAATTCCGACTCGGTCTGTTCGAAAAACCGTACGTCGACGAGGAAGCAGCCGAGGCTACCGTGAACCGGGCCGACCACCGCGAGACCGCCCGGGTTGCCGCCGAGAAGACCCTGGTGCTGCTGACCAATACCGGTGTTCTGCCGCTGGCCGCGCCACGGTCGGTGGCGGTACTGGGGCCGCTGGCGGATTCTCCCCGGGACCTGCTCGGACCGTGGATCTTTGACTATAACCTGACAGAATCAGTCACGATCCTGGAGGGGATCCGACGTCGCGCCGGCGCTGGTGTCGAGGTCCGTTACGCCCCCGGGGCGCTGCCGGGTGAGCGGCTCTATCCGTCGATGTTCGACGCCCAGGATCAGGAGTTGATGGTCTGGCCGGAGAACTTTGATGCCGAGGCTGAACTGGCCCGGGCAGCCCAGCTGGCCCGCGACAGCGAGGTGGCTGTGGTGGTTGTCGGGCAGAGCCAAAACATGATTGGGGAGCGGGCCTGCGTCTCCACCCTGGAATTGCCGGGTCGTCAGCAGGAGCTGCTGGAGGCAGTGGTCGCCACCGGTACCCCGACCGTAGTCCTGGTGATGAGCGGGCGGCCGTTGCAGATCGGCTGGGCCGCCGAGCAGGCCGCGGCCGTGATGCAGGTCTGGTATCCGGGGGTCCGCGGCGGCGAGGCGGTTGCGGCGGCACTATACGGGGACTGCTCACCGGCCGGCCGGCTCCCGTTCACCTGGCCGCGGTCGGTCGGGCAGCTGCCGATGGTCTACAACCACTACCGCACCTTCCAACCCGAGGCTCAGCACGAGCGCTACTGGGATGCCCCCTCGACGCCGCTGTTTTGCTTCGGGCACGGCCTGTCGTACGCGGACATCCGCTATCAGAATCTGCGGCTCGATCCGCCCCGGATCGCGGTGGGGGGTACCACCACGGCCCTGGTCGACGTCACCAACACTTCCGAGCGGGAGACCGACGAGGTGGTCCAGCTGTACATCCACCAGCGGTACGGGCAGGCTACCCGGCCGATCCGGGAGCTGAAGGGGTTCCAGCGGATCACCTTGGCTCCCGGGCAGACCCGAACCGTCCGCCTGCCGCTGGGTCCCCAGCAGCTGCGGTACTGGTCAGCCGACTGCCGTGACTGGGTCCTGGACGCCACCACCATCGACGTCTGGGTGGGTGGCTCCTCGGCTGCTGATCTGAGGACCGAACTGATGGTGGGCTGACCGCACCGGCCAGGTCGAGTGAAGGCTCGGACCATCAGATCAGGGTCGGCAGCAGCTGGCCGAGAGGTCCCCAACGCCTCCCGGTCAGCCATGTGCGGGCAGTCAGAGGCTGCCGTGCCACTCGGCGAGGCATTCGGACAGGATGTGGTCGGATCTGCGCAGGGCATTGGCCGAGCCCTCGGCTGTGCCGCCGAGCGTAATCTGCCAGCCGTTGCCGAGCGCGGCGATGTTTTCGCTGAAGACGTGGCCGGCATCGGGGAAGATGAAGACCTTAAACCGGCCAGACTGCGCGGCCAGGTGCGTTGCCGCGATCTCAGACTGCCACATGCGGTCCTGGCCGCCGGCGAAGAAGACAGCGTTGCCCTGGAAGGAGTCCAGCCGGATCGCGGACGATGACTCGGCATGAGAAGCCGCTTCGACGTGCATTGGTCGCAGGTACATGGGTCTTCCTGTGAGTTGATCCCAGAAGAAATCGGCCATGACTCGACTGCTGTTGTGTCCATAGCCTGCGAACGGGACGGGCATGCCCTGGTAGGTGAACGGTGGATACTCCACCCGGGGATTTCTCGGGTCGAATTCGCCAGGATAGGAGCGATCGGTGGGGGCGTAGTTCACCAGGTTGTCGATCGGGAATCCGTGGGACGCGAGTTGGGCGCTGAACTCGGCTCCGCGTGACGATCCGATGACCGTGATCGGGGTTGGGTGGGTGATGTTCGTCTTGATATACGACTCGATCTCAGTGTACTGATCGAGGGGCACATTCGCCATCCGGGGTCTCTGGTTGGGTTGCCCGAAGAAATACAGCGCCAGCACCTCGTAGCCCTGGTCGGCGAGCTTCTTGGCATCGGCGTACGGCGCTGAGCCCTCCGAACCGCCGAAGAGCACGACCGTTCCGGGATGAGACCGGTGGGGCGGGCTGAAATGGAAACCGTTGAGATATGTGCCCTGGATCGATCGCACCTCGGCATTGGTGGGATACGCGGCCTTGTCGCGGCCAGCCGTGGCGTGTTGCATCACGGGATAGGTCCGCCCATTGTACCGGCGCAGACCGACGATGACCGCCGTCAGGACAATAGCGACGATGATACAGCTAACGATGATCCTGAATAGAATCCTCACGGCCCTCTTCATTGCGGTTCCTCCCTCATGGCAGTTCACGGTGTCGGGGGTGAACCCAACGCCGTCCAGTCTAGATAACTGACAGTCCCGATAGGCCGTGAATAAAGGATCACCTGAGGTCTCTTATCCATCACTCTGTCGCCGTCACGAGATCAGATTCCGGCCCGGGGCTAACCTGCTCAGGTGTCTCGATCTGATCCGCAGCGTCGTTCGTGGTGGCGCTGGCTGCCAGCCGCAACACTGGCGGTCCTGCTGTGGGGTGAATGGGTCACCTGGCGCTCGTCATGTCGGATGAGGGCCGGGCCCCAGGCCGGCAGCCAAGTGGTCGTGGTCTTGGGCTTCCGCAACCGTGGCCGGCGGGCTAATGCCATGAACCGGTGGCGGGTCCGGGCCGGCCTGCGATCGGTCGATCCGGGCGCCAGCAGCAGCCGGTTGATGCTCTGCGGTGGTCCGGTCGCCGGACCAGCCAGCGAGGCCGCCGTGATGGCGGCCTACGCCCGTGAGCTCGGGTACCGCGGTGAGCTGGTGCTCGACGAGGTCTCCCGTACCACCTGGCAGAATGTGGCCTGCCTGATCGCACGGGTGGCGGACGCAGACCGGATCACGATCGTCTCCACCCCGCATCACGTCGACAAGGCTCGACTCTATTTGTGCCGCCAGCGGCCCGATCTTGAGCGGCGGCTGAGCGCCGGGCGTACCTACCGGTTCGGGGAATGGACCCTGGCGAAACCGCTGCTGGCGATCCACGGGATCTGGGATCTGCGCCGGGCTTATCGTCGTCACAGCTGGGTCTGACGCAGTCAGATCTGATTGCGTGGCTGGTTCGGTCCCTCTACCATCGTTGCCGTACAGCGGGGGGCTGTATGAAGAGGCTCCAATTCTGGGGGGATGCGAGCTATGACCACGTCAGTTCGTTCTGGTTTCAGCCGGTACGGCGTTCCGGTGGCCTGCCGGGCCTGCGGCACCCACATCGTGTACCCGCAGCCGTGCTCGCACTGCGGTCTGGACCCGGTCCGGTACGCGACCGGCGACCTAGATCCTGCCGAGCCGCCGGCAGGGCAGGCCGGGTGGTTCCGGCGCCCCCACGACCCGGTCGATGTCGAACGCTGGTGGGACGGCAGCGCCTGGACTCGGCAGATCCGCGGCGGTGAGCAAATCGCTTGGCTGGAGCGGCTGACCACCATGGCGCCCGATCAGCAGACCCCGTACACCGAGGATCAGATCGACCTGCTGACCATCGAAGTGGAGCGGATTCGCAACCTGGTGACGACCGGTGAGCAGGCCCGCAGGCGCCACCCGCAGCCGGAGCAGGCGCCTCGCTGGTCGCTGGCGGGGATGGCGCGACCCGGCCTGGTGGACCTGCCGGCGGCGCCACTCACGAGCCGAGCAGTCTCCCTGCTGATCGACCTGGCCCTGATCGGCCTGGTGGTCGGGGGGATCGGCTGGACGCTACAGCCCTCCCAGCCCCTGCTGCTGGCATTAGGCGCGGCTGTGGCGGCACTGGCCTACCTGGCCGGCGGCTGGGGTGGCGGTGCGACGCTGGGGATGCGGACCGTCGAGATCCGCCTCGCGGACGCCCATACCGGCCGGAGCATCGGATGGCGACGGGGACTCGTCCGTGCCCTGGTCGTCGTGGCCGGACTGCCGCTGCTGGTCGGCCTGTGGTCGTCGTTGCTGGACCGTGGCCGCTACCGCCGTTGCCTCGCCGATGTGGCCAGTGGTGCGGTGGTGGTTCGGAGCCGCTGAGTCGGCGCGCCCACGAGCTGCTCGGCCGTGAGGAGTCACCGGCGACGGCGAATGAGGCAGTGCCCCGGCGGGCCGCAGTCGGCCGCTCTAGGATCGTGGTATGCGCGTCTATAACTTCTCTGCCGGTCCAGCTGTGATGCCCCTTGAGGTGCTGGAGGAAGCCCGGGCTGAGCTCACCGACTGGGAGGGCTCAGGCATGTCGGTGATGGAGGTCTCCCATCGAGGCAAAGCCTTCGTCGCCTGCGCTGCTGAGACCGAGGCCCGGTTCCGTTCGGTGATGGGGGTGCCCGACGACTATGCGGTGCTCTTCCTGCAGGGCGGGGCGACCGGGCAGTTCGCGGCGGTGCCGCTGAACCTCACCGCCGCGGGGGATCAGGTCGACTTCCTCAACACCGGGCAGTGGTCGAAGAAGGCGATCGCTGAGTCGAAGAGGTTCGGCACCGTCACCCAGGTGATCGCCGACGAGGCCGAGTCGGGCTACACCACGGTTCCGGCTGCCGGCTCGTACCGGATCACCGAGGGCGCGAGATACCTCCATTACACCCCCAACGAGACCATCGGCGGCGTGGCCTTCGACTACGTACCGCAGACCGGCGAGGTGCCACTGGTGGCTGACATGAGCTCGATGATCCTGTCCCAGCCGATCGACGTCACGAGATTCGCCGTAATCTACGCCGGCACCCAGAAGAACCTCGGACCAGCCGGGATGGCGGTCGTCGTAGTCCGCCGGGACCTGCTCGGCCAGGCCCGGCCTGAGACCCCGACCGTGGTCGACTGGACCCAGATGGCTGGCGCCGATTCGATGGTCAACACGCCCCCAACCTTCGGGATCTACCTGCTGGGCAAGATCCTGGCCTGGGTCGAACGGCAGGGCGGTACCGAGGGCATCGGCCGGATCAACCGGGAGAAAGCCGAAGCCCTGTACGGCTTCATCGACGGGCATGATTTCTACTCCAACCCGGTCGCGCCGAATGCCCGCTCGATGATGAACGTGCCGTTCCTGCTGGCGAAGCCGGAACTGGACAAGCAATTCGTGGCCGAAGCCACTGCCGCCGGGCTGACGAACCTGGCCGGTCACCGCTCGGTGGGCGGGATGCGGGCCAGCATCTACAACGCGATGCCGCGCGAGGGCGTGGACGCGTTGCTGCAGTTCATGGATGACTTTGCAAAGCAGAACAGGTGATGTCGAACCAGATCCGTACCTACAACGCCATCAGCCAGGTCGGGCTGGACCGGCTCGACGGATACCAGATCGGCCCGGACCTGCCGCAGCCGCTGGGCGTGCTGGTTCGTTCGGCCAACCTGCACGGCGTCGATCTGCCGCCCTCGGTGTTGGGGGTGGCCCGGGCCGGAGCCGGGACCAACAACATCCCGGTGCCGCAACTCAGCGCGAGGGGGATCGTGGTCTTCAATACCCCCGGCGCCAACGCCAACGCGGTCAAGGAATTGGTAATCGCCGGGATGCTGCTGGCAGCCCGGAACCTGGCTCCGGCGCTGAACTTCACCGGTGGGCTTACCGGTGATGACCGCCAGATCCAGGAGGCCACCGAGAAGGGCAAGAAGTCATTCGTCGGCTTTGAACTGCCCGACCGGACCCTTGGGGTTGTCGGCCTCGGCGCGATCGGGGTCCAGGTCGCTAATGCGGCCCAGGCGCTGGGGATGCGGGTACTCGGCTACGACCCGCAGATCGCGATCCACCACGCCTGGCAGTTGTCGGCCGACGTGGAACGGGCCGCTACCGTCGAAGAGGTCTTTGCCGGCTCAGACCTGCTGACCGTCCACGTGCCGCTAGTCGACGCCACCCGAGCCCTGGTGAATGCCGAACGGCTGGCGCTGATGAAACCCGGGTCGGTGCTGCTCAATTTCGCCCGCGGCGGGATCGTTGAAGAGCCGGCGGTGCTGGCAGCCTTGGACGCGGGCCGGCTGAGCTGGTACGTGTGCGACTTCCCGTCGTCGGGGCTGCTGGGTCGTCCGGACGTGATCGCGTTGCCGCACCTGGGCGCCTCCACCGCCGAAGCGGAGGACAACTGCGCGGTGATGGCTGCCGAGCAGTTACGGGCCTTCTTGGAACGCGGCGAGATCACGAACTCGATCAACTTCCCCGAAGCCAGCCTGCGCCGCGCCCCAGGCACTCATCGGATCGTGATCGCGAATTCGAACGTGCCCAACATGGTCGGCCAGATCTCGACCGTACTGGCCGGGGCGGGGCTCAACATCGCCGACCTGCTCAACACGTCCCGCGGTGAGCTGGCATACACCTTGATCGACGTCGAGGATCAGGTCGGTGACACCGTACTGGCCCAGATCCGCAGTATCGACGGGGTGCTGAACGCCCGGGTGATCCAAGCCTGATGGGCAACAGACGGCAGAGACTACCCCAAGCGGGTAGTGCGGTCGTAGTGTGTGACCTGCGATGACGCTGACGAAAGGGTGATCTGTGACCTCACTGACCTGGACCGACCTTGACCAGAGGGCCGTCGATACAGCCCGGGTTCTGGCCGCTGACGCGGTAGAGAAGGTGGGCAACGGCCACCCCGGGACGGCGATCTCCCTGGCCCCGGTCGCGTACCTGCTGTACCAGAAGGTGATGCGGACCGATCCTGGTGATCCGCTCTGGCTGGGGCGGGACCGGTTCGTACTGTCAGCCGGTCACGCCTCGCTGCTGCAGTACACCCAGCTTTTTCTGGCCGGCTACGGGCTGGAGCTCGACGACCTTGCCGCGCTACGCACCTGGGGCTCCAAGACCCCCGGCCATCCCGAGGTCCACCACACCGCCGGCGTCGAATGCACCACCGGACCGCTGGGGGCCGGGGTCGCGAACGCGGTCGGTTTTGCGATGGCGGCCCGCAAGGAGCAGCAGCTGTACGACCCGGCCGCCGTCGCGGGGGAATCGGTCTTCGACCACTTTGTCTACTGTGTGGCCGGTGACGGCTGCCTGCAGGAGGGCGTGGCCGCTGAGGCGTCGTCGCTGGCTGCGACCCAGAGACTGGGCAATCTGATCCTGATCTACGACGATAACCGGATCTCGATCGAGGGTGACACCGTGATCGCCTTCACTGAGGATGTCGAGGCCCGCTACGCCGCGTACGGCTGGCACACCCAGCACGTCGACTTCACCAACGCCGGCAGCGGCTACCAGGAGAAGGTCGCCGACTTGTACGAGGCGATCCAGGCCGCCCAGAAGGTCACCGACCGGCCCTCGTTCATCAAGGTCACCACCCTGATTGGCTGGCCGTTGCCGACCAAGGCCGGCCACCACTCGGTCCACGGCGCCAAGCTGGGCGGTGAGGAAATCGCCGGGCTGAAGACCGCGGTCGGGTTCGACCCGTCCCAGAGCTTCCAAGTCGACCCGCAGGTGCTGCGGCACACCCGTGAGAATGCGGCGCAGCGTGCCCAGGCCGCCAAGGCCGAGTGGGAGCCGCGGTTCGCGGCCTGGAAACAGGCCAACCCCGAGCCGGCCGCGCTGCTGGAACGAGTCACCAACCGCCAGCCGGTGAACCTGTCCGAGGCGCTGCCGGTCTTCACCGGGAAGAAATCAACCCGGGCCGCGTCAGGCGACACCCTCTCGGCGATCGCCGACGTGATGCCGGAACTGTGGGGCGGCTCGGCCGACCTGGCGGGCTCGAACAACACCACGATGAAAGGCAAAGCGTCGTTCCTGCCTCAGGACCGCTCCAGCCACGACTTCGTCGGTGGGCCGAATGGTCGGGTGCTGCACTTCGGGATCCGCGAGCACGCGATGGGCAACATCCTGAACGCCATCAACCTGTCTGGGCTGACCCGGGCGTACGGGGCGACCTTCCTGGTCTTCGCCGACTACATGCGGCCCCCGGCGCGGCTGGCGGCGCTGTCGGGGATCCCATCGGTGTTCGTGTGGACTCATGACTCGATCGGTGTCGGTGAGGACGGCCCCACCCACCAGCCGATCGAACAGGTGCCGTCACTGCGGCTGATCCCAGGCCTGGATGTGGTGCGTCCCGGCGACGCCAACGAGACCACCGCCGCCTGGGCCACGATCCTGGCCACCACCGACCGGCCGGCGGCGCTGATCCTGTCACGGCAGGACCTCACGGTCTTCGACCGCGGCGAGGGTACGGGCTTCGCCTCCACCGCGGGAGTCGCCAGGGGCGGGTACACCCTGGTCGAGGCCAGTTCCGGGACCCCGCAGGTGGTGCTGGTCGGTACCGGCTCCGAGGTCGAGATCGCGGTCGCGGCCCGAGACCTGCTGGAGGCCGAGGGGACCGCCACCCGGGTGGTGTCAATGCCGTGCCAGGAGTGGTTCGCCCGTCAAGATCTGGCCTACCGTGAGCAGGTGCTGCCGTCGCAGGCGGCCAAGGTGTCGATCGAGGCCGCGGAGCCGACCGGGTGGAAGGAATTCCTGGGCCCGAATTCTGACGCCCTGGGGATCGACCACTTCGGCGCCTCCGCCGCAGGCAGTGTCCTGTATCGTGAATTCGGGATTACCGCCGAGGCTCTCGCCGACAAGGCCCGAGCTCTGCTCGGCCGGCGCCCATAGTCGACAGGGGCTCGCGGACGGGGAAGCCGCGAGCCCCTGCCATCTGCGTCGACCCGGCAGAAGAGCCTTCGAGTGTCCCGCTCTCAATGCTGGTTTCCTAAGCCTGGTTGAGGTATACACGGGAAGATGACCGACCGATCCCCAGCAGGTGCCACCCTCGACGTGCCGACGCGGTTCGAGGTCGGCGCCCCCTTCAGCGAACGTCATCCCTGGGTATATCCGGCTGCGGTGAAGTACCACCAGGCTCGCCGCTGGCTGCGGTGGCTTACCTGCGGTGCCCGATGGGTCAACGAACGAGACCTTGACCGGCTCCCGTACCGGGTGAAGCAGCACAAGTCGTTACTGATGCGTCAACTGGGCGAATCGGAGATGTGGCTGCAGCGCAACAAGGTGGTGAACTTGCGGCTGGCCTGCCCCCGGACCAATGGGATCCTGATCCGGCCCGGGGAATCCCTGTCCTTCAACAGGGTGGTCGGCAACTGCACCGCCCGGCGCGGCTTCGTCGAGGGAATGCGGCTGTCGAACGGCGTGGCGCGTCCCGGGGTCGGCGGCGGCACCTGCCAGTTGGCGAACCTGATCCACTGGATGGTGCTGCATTCCGATCTGGTGGTCACCGAACGCTCCGAACATTCCTTCGACCCGTTCCCAGACAACGGCCGGGTGCTGCCCTGGGGAGTGGGCTGCTCGATCGTCTACAACTATGTCGACCTGGTCTTCCGTAACGACACCGACCGGACGTACCAGCTGCTGACCTCGGTGGGGGAGCGCTATCTCGAGGGTGAGCTGCGCACCGACCAGCCGGCGCCGTACTCGTACAAGGTCTTTGCCCGCGGCGAAGAGTTCCTGAGGAAGGACGGGGAGATCTTTCGGCGCAACGAGATCTGGCGGGAGCGGATCGACCGGCGTACCGGAGAACGAGTTGGCGAGGAATTGGTGAAACGCAACTGTGCCCTGGTGACCTACACCCCCCGAGACGTCGAGATCATCGACCTCGACCGGGTCAGCTGAGCCCGCGGCCGGTGACCGGGACATGCCGACCTTGCGTGGGATTCCTAGGCTGGCGGTATGGCTGTCGACCTGACCAGGCTCTGCAACAGACTCCTCGGCGATCCGGGACGGGGGCCGGTGGTCCTCGAGATCGACCTTGACCGGGGGGTCCTCAAATCTGTGCCGGACAGCCCGCTGCAGGCGCTGCGGGCCATTAACACGCCCACCATGGCGGTGCTGGGCCGTGCACTACGGCAGGCGGCCCGAGACCAGCGGGTCCGGGGCCTGGTGCTGCACCTGGGGACTTGCCCGCTGTCCGCGGCCCAGGTCGACGAACTGGGGCTGGCGCTACACCAGTTCTCGCAGGCCCGGCCGAGCGTCGCCTACGCAGAGTCGTTCGGGGAACTGACCAGCGCCATGATGGCCTACCGGCTGGCCACGGCCTGCCGCGAGGTGTGGCTGCAGCCATCCGGCGCGCTGGTACTCGGCGGCACCCACCTCAACCTGCTGCTGCTGCGTGGCGGCCTGGAGAAGCTGGGCCTGGAACCGGAGTTCTCCTGGCGCAAGGAGTACAAGACCGCCGCCGAACAGTACGCCGGCCGGGAGATCTCCGAGGCCAATCGGGAGATGATGCAGCGGATCGCGGATTCAGTCGTCGAGGAGACGGTGGCCGTGATCGCGCAGCGACGCCGGCTGGACGCTGACCTGGTCCGGCAGGTCATCGACCGAGGCCCGATCAAGGCCACCGAGGCCGTCGACCTGGGTTTCGTGGACCGAATCGGTTACCGCGACGAGGTGTACCAGGCGGTCCGCGACGCCTGGGGCGCCGGTGCCCGGCTGCAGTACGCCGGCCGGTACGGCGGTTCGCTCGCCTCAACCCTGGTCGACCGGGTCGGCCCCCACCGTGAGGTAGTGGCGATGGTCAGCGTGCATGGCGCGATCGTCACCGGGCGCGGCGCTCCGGGCTCCCCGTTCGGGGGCCGGCAGGTTGGCTCGGAAACCGTCTGTGACCATTTGCGCCAAGCCCAGCGTGACCCGCAGGTGAGGGCCGTGGTGTTGTCAGTGGACTCGCCGGGCGGTTCGTACATCGCCTCCGACACCATCCGCCGAGAGGTGCTGCGCACCATCCAGCTAGGCAAGCCGGTGGTCGCCACGATGGGGGATGTGGCCGCCTCCGGCGGTTACTTCGTCGCCATGGGCGCCGACGAGATCGTCGCTACCGCGTCCACTCTGACCGGCTCGATCGGGGTCCTGGCCGGCAAGATCGTCAGCCAAGGCCTGTACGACAAACTCGGCCTGATCCGCGAGGATGTGCACAGCGGCGCTCTCGCCGGAATGTTCGCCGGCAACCGCGGCTTCACCCCCCAGCAGTGGCAGCTGCTGGATGCCTGGCTGGACGATGTGTACGCCGACTTCACCCAGAAGGCCGCCACCGACCGGGGGATGGACGTGGACGACCTGGAACCGCTGGCCCGCGGCCGGGTCTGGACTGGGGCTGACGCCCGTCAACGCCGCCTGGTCGATCATCTGGGTGGGCTCGACCTGGCCGTCGACCGGGTCTGCGCCCTGGCTGGACTGAACCGGGATCGGGCCCAGCTGCGGCCGGTTCCCCTAGTCGGGATGCTGGAACGGCTGCGCCCAGCCGAATCCTCCGAACAACCGGGGGGACTCGAGGCTGCAACCGTCGGGCTCGACCTGGCTACCCCGGAGGGTCTGACCCGGCAGTTGGGCCGGGCCCTCGGCCTTGAGGCGGCCGGGGTGCTGACCATGCCATACCAGGTGACGATCCGCTGACGCTCGTACACCGCGAGGCCGTCTTCCCGGCCGACATCTGGTGCTACGGGGAAGCCTTCGTTAGGCTGTCGCCGTCGCAGGCATTACAGGCTGTTGGCGAGGAGAGGCAGGATGCAGATCGGTGTTGCGCTGGAGTCGATGCAGGCTGAGACCCGGGTCGCGGCGACGCCGAAGACCGTGGCCCAGCTGATCAAACTGGGCTACAGCGTCCAGATCGAATCAGGTGCCGGGCTGAAAGCCAGCTATCCTGACGCGGCCTACGAAGCAGCCGGGGCCGAGATCGTCGACCGCCAGACGGTCTGGGACAACGACATCGTCTGCAAGGTCAACCCACCCACCTCGGGTGAGATCGCCTCGCTGCGTGAAGGCGCCACCCTGGTCTCGCTGATCTCGCCGGCGCTGCGCCCGGACCTGGTCCGGGAACTGGCCGAGCGTGACCTCACCGTGCTGGCCATGGACGCCGTACCGCGGATCTCACGCGCCCAGGCCCTGGACGTGCTCTCCTCGATGGCCAACATCGCCGGCTACCGGGCCGTGGTCGAGGCCGCCCACGAGTTCGGTTCCTTCTTCACCGGGCAGGTCACCGCCGCCGGCAAGGTGCCGCCGGCCAAAGTCCTGGTGGTGGGCGCCGGGGTTGCCGGTCTGGCCGCGATCGGGACCGCACGCTCACTAGGCGCGATCGTCCGGGCCACCGACGCCCGGCCGGAGGTGGCCGAACAGGTCGAGTCGATGGGGGCTGACTTCTTGGCGGTTGACGTGGGCCGCCAACAGGTCTCCAGCGACGGCTACGCCAAAGAGACTTCCGCCGACTACGACGCGGCCGCAGCCCGGCTCTACGCCGAACAGTGTCTCGAAGTGGACATCATCATCACCACCGCCCTGATTCCCGGAAAACCCGCACCGCGGCTGATCACCGCCGAGATGGTGGCCTCGATGAAGGCCGGCTCGGTGATCGTCGACATGGCGGCCGCCAACGGCGGCAATGTTGAGGGCTCGGTCGCCGACCAGCGGGTGATCACCCCGAACGGGGTCACGATCATCGGCTACACCGACCTTGCCGGGCGGCTGCCGACCCAGTCTTCCCAGCTGTACGGGACGAACATCGTCAACTTGATGAAGCTGCTCACCCCCGGCAAAGACGGTCAGCTGGTTCTGGACCTCGACGACGTGGTAGTCCGCGGGATGACTGTTACCCGAGGCCGGGAGATCCTGTGGCCCCCACCGCCGGTCCAGGTGTCGGCCGCGCCGGCCCCAGCCTCAGCCCCGGCTGCGCCGACCAGCCAGACCGGGGCACCGCCGCGGCCGGGGCGCAACCTGGCCTTGCTGGCGGTCTGCGCGGCCGCGGCGATGCTGGTCTTCTGGGTCTCGCCGGAACCTTTCCTCGGCCACTTCATGGTCTTCATGCTGTCGGTGGTGATCGGCTACTACGTGATCGGCAACGTGCACCACGCCCTGCACACCCCGCTGATGAGCGTTACCAACGCCATCTCCGGGATCATCGTGGTCGGGGCCCTGCTCCAGATCGGGGTCGCCGCCACCCCGGTCGTGGTGACCGTGCTGGCTTTCCTGGGGATCCTGCTGGCCAGCATCAACATCTTCGGTGGCTTCACTGTGACCCAGCGCATGCTGTCGATGTTCCGGAGGGCTGAGCGATGACACTGACGCTGCTGCAAGGTTCGTACATCGTCGCCGGCCTGCTGTTCATCTTGGCCTTGGCGGGGCTGAGCAGACACGAGAGCGCCACATTCGGCAACCTGTACGGGATCATCGGGATGACCCTGGCACTGGTGGTAACCGTGGCCGCCGCCGTGATCGGCATCGACGCTGCCGGCGAGGCCCGGGACCGTCCGGGCACCGGGACCGTGGCGCTGGGGCTGATGCTGGCCGCGATGCTGGTGGGCGCAGTGATCGGGGTGATCCGAGCGTTGCGGGTCGAGATGACCGGGATGCCGGAGCTGATCGCCCTGCTCCACAGCTTTGTCGGCCTGGCCGCGGTCCTGGTCGGCTACAACTCCTACCTGGTCTCGCCAGACCACAGCGACGGGATCCACCTGGGCGAAGTCTTCGTCGGGGTCTTCATCGGTGCGGTGACCTTCACCGGCTCGGTCGTGGCCTTCTTGAAGCTCAGCGCCAGGATCCGCTCGGCGCCCCTGGCGCTGCCCGGGCATAACCTGCTCAACCTGGGCGCTCTGGTCCTCTTCGTGGGGTTGACGGTCTGGTTCGTGATGGCGCCGTCGCTGTGGCTGCTGATCGTGATGACCGGGATCGCGTTGGCCCTCGGCTTCCACCTGGTCGCCTCCATCGGCGGTGGCGACATGCCGGTGGTGGTGTCGATGCTGAACTCGTACTCGGGCTGGGCCGCAGCAGCAGCCGGTTTCATGCTCGGCAATGACCTGCTGATCATCACCGGGGCCCTGGTGGGATCCTCCGGCGCCTACCTGTCGTACATCATGTGCCAGGCGATGAACCGGTCTTTCCTCTCTGTGATTGCCGGTGGCTTCGGCTCTGACGGGGCGGTTACTGGAGAGGCTAGGGATTACGGCGAGCACCGTGAGATCACCGCCGAGCAGACCGCCGAGCTGCTGCGCACCTCCCAGTCGGTGGTGATCACCCCCGGGTATGGGATGGCGGTGGCCCAGGCCCAATACCCGGTCGCCGACCTCACCAACCGGCTGCGGGCCAGAGGCGTCAAGGTCCGGTTCGGGATCCACCCGGTCGCCGGGCGGCTGCCCGGGCACATGAATGTGCTGCTGGCTGAGGCCAAGGTGCCGTACGACATTGTGCTCGAGATGGACGAGATCAACGACGACTTCGAGGATACCGACGTGGTGCTGGTGATCGGCGCCAACGATACGGTGAACCCGGCCGCGCTCGATGACCCGTCCAGCCCGATCGCGGGGATGCCGGTGCTCGAGGTCTGGAAGGCCCGCGAGGTGATCGTCTTCAAACGTTCCATGAACACCGGATACGCGGGGGTCCAGAACCCGTTGTTCTTCAAGGAAAACACCCAAATGCTGTTCGGTGACGCTAAACAGCGGGTCGACGACATCATCGCCGCCCTGTAGATCGGCCGTGGTGTTCGCTAGCTGGGATACGGCCGGTGCCAGGTTACGGCTGTGTCACGATTCGGCACTGCTGGTCGTACCGTGGCAGCGTCGCGGCCTAGGTTGAGCGACCGTAAGCGGGCCCGACGACCGTCGGGTACCTCGGCCCTCAAGGAGGCACGTTATGCGACTTCGCCGCTCAGTCGTCGCCACCACCGCCACCGCGCTCGCCTTGCTGGCGAGCGCCTGCGGTGGCTCACCCGGCACCCAGAGCTCGGAAGGTGCCGTCAAGGACGGTGGCCAGATCATCATCCGCGGCTGCACCCCGCAGAACCCGCTGATTGGCACCATGACCGGCGAGGTCTGCGGCGGCTGGATCGTCGACTGGACCAGCTCCCGGCTGGTGCATTACAACACTACGACCTCGGCGCCCGAGAATGACGTCGCCGAGTCAATCAAGACCGACGACTCCACCACCTTCACCGTCACTCTCAAGAAGGGCCGGACCTTCTCCGACGGCACCGAGATCAAGGCCAAGAATTTCGTCGAGGCTTGGAATATCGGCGCGTACGGGCCGAACGGGCACGAGAACAGCCACTTCTTTGAGCCGATCGCCGGCTACGACGACCTGCAGTGCGGCACCACGGCCGACGGCCAGACCGACTGTGCCACCGCGCCGCCGAAGGCCAAGCAGCTGTCCGGCCTGGTGATCAAGGACGACTACACCTTCACCATCACCACCAGCTCGCCGACCTCGAACCTGCCGATCCGGCTGGGCTACTCGGCCTTCATGCCACAGCCTGACAGCTACCTGGCGAATCCGAGCGATGAGGCGTACGGGAAAAAGCCGGTCGCTTCCGGCGCATACCAGGTGATCAACAACACCGCGACCGAAATCGTGTTGCAGAAGAACACGAAATACAACGGCCCCCACCCGGGCCACGTCGACAAGCTGATCTACCGGATCTACAACGACCCGAACGCGGCCTTCACCGATGTCGTCGCCAATAACATCGACTTCACCGACGTGATCCCCACCGATCAGCTGGCCGGGGACGCCTGGAAGGCCCAAGTCGGCGAGGGACGGTGGCTAACCCGCGAGGCCGGGATCATCGAGGTGCTGACCTTCTCACCCGCCGATGACCAGCTGAAGAACAACCCGGCGCTGCGGAAGGCGATCTCACGGGCCATCGACCGGGAGACCATCACCAAGCAGATCTTCAACGGCACCCGGACCCCGGCCCAGGGCTGGGTCTCGCCGGTGGCCGACGGCTACCGGGCCGGCGCCTGCGGTGATTCCTGCACCTATGCCAAGGACCAGGCCAAGCAGGCCTACGAGGCTGCCGGCGGCTACCGGGGCCAGTTCACTATCTCGGTGAACCAGGACGGCGGGCACAAGGCCTGGGCCGATGCGGTCTGCAACAACCTCAAGAACAACCTGGGCATGGACTGTGTCGTCAACCAAACCCCGAACTTCCGGACCCTGCTGAACCAGGCCAAAGCCGGCGAGCTGAAGGGAGCCTTCCGTAACGGCTGGCAGATGGATTACCCGTCGATCGAGAATTTCCTGACCCCGATCTACGCCAAAGGCGCCGGCTCCAACTATTCCCGTTACCACAACCCGACCTTTGAGGCCAAGCTGAAGGAGGCGGCAGCCGCCAAGGAGCTGTCTCAGGCCAATGCTGCGTACCAGCAGGCCGAGGCGATGCTCGGCCAGGACTTCCCGACTGCTCCGCTGTGGTTGCGGGTTCAGCCCGGCGTGTACTCGAACAAGATCACCCACGTGCAGTACAACGCCTTCGGTGTTCCCGACATCGCTGGGATCAGCGTTAAGTGATCTCCGACCGGCGGCGGTCACCTGAGGCCGGACCAGGCCTGGTGGCCGCCGCCGCGGCGCTTGGGGAAGGGACCCGATGGGTACGTACATCCTGAGACGTCTGCTCCAGATGATTCCGGTGGTCCTGGGGGCGACGTTCTTCATTTTCATGCTGGTCTACGCCCTACCCGGCGAGCCCTGGGAGGGCCGCTGCGGCGAGCGTCCCTGCTCCGATGCGTACATCGCGAAGTTCAAACAGGACTACAACCTCGACAAGCCAGTCCTGGTTCAATACGGGCTCTACCTGGGCAAACTGATCCACGGCGACCTGGGCACCAACTACTACAACAACCAGGTCAGCGATGAACTGCTGCTGCGCTATCCGACCACCATCAAGCTGGCTTTGGTGGCGCTGATCGTCCAACTCGTGGTCGGGATCATGGCCGGGGTGTTGGCCGGGGTCCGGCGCGGCAGCTTCATCGACTCGCTCGTGACCATTTCGACCCTGGTCGTGATTTCGATCCCGATCTTCGTGATTGGTTCACTGGCCCAGTTCACGATCCTCACCTTGGGGTTGAATCAGACGATCCCGGTCACGGCGAGCGCCGGGACTATGAGCCAGCTGATCCTGCCCGGGGTGGTGCTAGGTTCATTGTCGGTGGCCTACGTGGCCCGGCTGACCCGCGCCAACCTAGTCGAAAATTTGCGTGCCGACTATGTCCGGACCGCGAAGGCGAAAGGGCTCAGCTGGGGCCGTACCGTCGGGCTGCATACCCTGCGGAATTCGCTGATCCCGGTGATCACTTTTATCGGCTACGACGTCGGCCAATTGATGGGCGGCGCGGTGGTCACCGAACGGATCTTCAACATCAACGGCATCGGCGGTTTCATCTTCCGCAGCATCGACCAGCTGGACGGGGTCTCGGTGGTCGGCGCGGTGACCGTCCTGGTGCTGATCTACCTGCTCGCCAATCTGGTCGTTGACGTGATGTACGGCGTCCTGGACCCGAGGATCTCCCATGACTGAGCCCGCCAAGACCACCGACGCTGATCCGCAAGAGCAGGAGCCAGCCCGATCGCTGTGGTCGGACGCCTGGCGTGAGATGCGTCGGCGGCCGATCTTCTGGGTGGCGTCGCTGCTGATCGTGCTGGTGGTGGCGATGGCTGCCGCGCCGGGGCTGTTCACCGGCCGTGACCCGGCATACTGCCTGCTTACTGAGGCCCGGCAGCGACCATCGGTGGCGCACCTGTTCGGGACCGATGTGCAGGGCTGCGACGTGTACGCCCGGACCGTGTACGGGGCGCGGTCCTCGATCCTGGTCGGGCTGCTCACGGTCACCGCGACCACCCTGGTCGGTGGGCTGATCGGAACCATCTGCGCCTACTACGGCGGCTGGTTGGACGCGGTGCTGTCGCGGCTGGGGGAGATCTTTTTCGCGATCCCGACCCTGCTCGGCGGGATCGTCATCCTGTACTCGTTGAAGAAACCGGGCGTCACCCCGCCGTACCTGGTGGTGGTGCTGCAGGTGGTGATGGCGATCTCGGTTCTTGGATGGCCGAGCGTGGCCCGGATCATGCGGGGCAGCGTGTTGCAGGTGAAACCCCAAGAGTACGTGCTGGCCGCCAAGGCGCTGGGGGCGTCGCCGTGGCGGGTGATTACCTCCCACATTCTGCCGAATGCGATGGCCGCGGTCACGGTCGTAGCCACGATCAACCTAGGCCTGTACATCGCGGTGGAGGCGACCTTGTCCTTCCTCGGGATCGGGCTGCAGGCACCGGTGATCTCGTGGGGGATCGCGATCTCGGAGGCCTCCGGGCTGGGCTACATCCTGCAGGCGCCGCACATGCTGCTGTTCCCGTCCCTGTTCCTGTCGCTGACGGTGCTCGCCTTCATCCTGCTCGGCGAGGTGGTCCGTGACGCGCTCGACCCGAAACTGCGGTGAGACCTATGCCACGCTCTGCACGCCTCGTCGAGGCCCCTGCCTGGGAACCGACCGACGGGCGGCTGCTCGATGTCGAGGACCTGTACGTCGAGTTCCGCACCCGCGACGGGGTAGCGAAGGCGATCAACGGGGTCTCGTTCAGCCTGGACCAGGCAGAGACCCTGGCGATCCTGGGCGAATCCGGCTCGGGCAAGTCAGTCACCGCGCAGGCGGTGATGGGGATCCTCGACGAGCCCCCGGCGTATATCCCGTCCGGCTCGGTGCGCTACTGCGGCACCGAGCTGTTGACGATGCCGGAGCAGCTGCGCCGTACGGTGCGCGGCGCGCAGATCTCGATGATCTTCCAGGACGCCTTGTCAGCCCTGAACCCGGTATTTCGGGTCGGCTGGCAGATCGCCGAGATGTTCCGTACCCACCGGGCGATGAACCGCTCCGATGCCCGGGACCGGGCCATTGAGCTGATGGAACGGGTCCGGATCCCGGCTGCGCGGCAACGTTTTGACGCCTACCCGCACCAGTTCTCCGGCGGGATGCGGCAGCGGATCATGATCGCGATGGCGATCGCGTTGGACCCGGCGGTGCTGATCGCTGACGAGCCCACCACCGCTCTCGACGTCACCGTGCAGGCACAGATCATGCAGTTGCTGAAGGACCTGCAGGACGAGCGCCACATGGGTCTGATCCTGATCACCCACGACCTGGGGGTGGTGGCTGATGTCGCCGACCGGATCGCGGTCATGTACGCCGGCCGGCTGGTCGAGACCGCCGACGTGTACGCGTTGTACGCCAGACCGGCCCACCCGTACACGAAGGGGCTGTTGGACTCGATCCCGCGCCTGGACCAGAAAGGGGAACACCTGTCTGCGATCGGTGGTCTGCCGCCGAACCTGCTGCGGATCCCACCCGGCTGCCCCTTCCACCCGCGTTGCCGCCACGGCCGTGATATCTGCCGAAGCGGTACCGCGCCGGAGCTAGTCGAAGTCCGCCCGGGCCGGTTCGCTGCCTGTCACGTCACCGAGGAGGTGCTAGGTGGTGAATGAGGTGATCCTCTCAGCCGAGAACCTGGTCAAGCACTACCCGATCAAAGGTGGGGTGTTGCGCCGGGCCGTGGGCCGGGTCCGGGCCGTGGATGGGGTTTCGTTCGACCTGCGCCGGGGCGAGACCCTGGGCGTGGTGGGGGAATCTGGTTGCGGCAAGTCGACCCTCGGCCGGCTGCTGATGCGGCTGGAAGAACCCACCAGTGGGCGGCTGATGTTCGACGGGGTCGACGTGTACGCCCAGCGCGGCGCGGCGATGCGGCGGCTGCGGCGCGACATTCAGATCGTCTTCCAGGACCCGTACACCTCGCTGAACCCGCGCAAGACGGTCGGCGACATCATCGGTGAACCTTTCGACATCCACCCCGACGTGGTGCCGAAAGGAGGCCGCCGGCGGCGGGTGCAGGAGCTACTAGACCAGGTCGGGCTGAACCCGGAGCACATCAACCGGTACCCGCACCAGTTCTCCGGCGGCCAGCGGCAGCGGATCGGGATCGCCCGCGGGATCGCGTTGCAGCCCAAGGTGTTGATCTGCGACGAGCCGGTGTCGGCGCTGGACGTGTCGGTACAAGCGCAGGTGGTGAACCTGTTGGAGGACTTGCAGGCCGAGCTGGGCCTGGCGTACGTCTTCATCGCCCATGACCTGGCGGTGGTCCGCCATATCTCGGACCGGGTGGCGGTGATGTATCTGGGCAGGATCGCCGAGATCGGCGACGAGGACCAGATCTACTCCCGCCCCACCCACCCCTACACCCAGGCGCTGCTGTCGGCGGTGCCGGTCCCTGACCCGACTACCCGCCACCAGCGCAACCAGATCATGCTGAGCGGTGATGTCCCCAGCCCGGCGAATCCGCCCTCCGGTTGCCGTTTCCACACCCGCTGCTGGAAGGCCCAGCAGCGCTGTTCGCAGCAGGAGCCGGAACTGGTCGAGCACCCCGACGGGGACGGAACCCACCATTCGGCCTGTCACTTCGCCGAGCCTCGGGATGTGGTCACCGCCGACGCCTGAGACCTCTCGCCTGATCCTGCCGGTGGTGACCGGGATCTGTCGAGCGGCTGCCGGCTGGCGCCAGTTCGGGTAGGCTAACCCGGTTCCCGCCGCCGAGAGGTTCCCCGAGTGACTGTGCCCCGAGACGACGATGCGACCGTTTCTCACCCGGCGGTGACACCGCCGGCGTCCGAGGACTTGCCGTCCGATGCCGCCGAGGCGGTGGCGCCGCAGCCGATCCGGCGCCGGGCCTGGCCATACCTGGTGGGGCTGCTGCTCGCGGTCCTCGGCGGCGGCTACCTGGCGGGGTATCTGATGGCGGACGACTCGGTCCCGTCGCGTACCACCGTGGCCGGGGTCGCGATCGGCGGCCAGAACCGGGAGCAGGCGATCGCCACTTTGAAAGACCAGCTGGGGCACAGGTCGACCGCTGAGATCCAGGTCCGGGCTGCGGCCAAGACCGCCACCGTACGTCCCGGCGATGCTGGCCTGGCGGTGGACCACGCCGCCACCGTCGCCGCTAGCGGCGTCGGCCGGAGTTGGTCACCGATCCACATCTGGCGGGTCCTCACCGGCGGCGGGGCCGTAGACCCGGTCTTGGCCGTCGACCAGCCCAGGTTTACCGCCGCCGTCAGCGAGGTAGCCGCCAACCTGGGGACCAGGCCGGTGGACGCTAGCCTGAACCTTCACGGCACCCAGGCCAGCGTCACTGCCGCGGTCACCGGGGTCAGCGTCGACCAGGCAGCGACCGCCCAGGCCATCACCGCGGCCTACCTCACCACGACCCACGTCACCGCGGTCACCACCACGACCGAGCCGCAGGTCACCACCGCGCAGGCGCAGGCCGTGGCCGACGGCTGGCTCGCCGCCGCGCTGTCCGGGCCGATCACCCTCGACACCGGCAAGGGCACCTTCACCATCACTGCCGAGGCCGTGGCGGCGGCGGTCAGCTTCCCGGTCCGCGACGGTAGCCTGACACCGCAGGTCGACTATCCGAAGCTCTTCGCCACCGCCACCGAGGCGATGAAGGCATTGCAGCTCGGAGCCCCGGTCGACGCCACGATCGGTTTCGGCCCCGACGGCAAGCCCGCCGTCACCGCCTCCAAGGACGGGCTTACGGTCACCGTGGAGAAGTTCGCGCAGGCGGTTGCGCCGCTGCTCGACAAACCCGCTGACCAGAAACGAGGCCCGGTCGAGGCGAGTCTGCAGCGGGCAGCTTTCACGACCGAGGCCGCCCAGGCTTTGGGAGTCAAGGAGGTGATCGGCGAGTTCACCACCGAATGGCCGCACGCGGACTACCGCAACAAGAACATCGGCAAGGCCGCGGCCGGGGTCAACGGCACCCTGCTCAAACCCGGCGAAATCTTCAGCCTGAATAAGATCCTCGGCCCCCGGACCGCGGCCAATGGCTATGTCGACGGGTATGTGATCCAGGGCGGCGCCCTGGTCAAGGAGACCGGCGGCGGGATCTCCCAGAGCGCCACCACGATCTACAACGCGATGTTCTTCGCCGGGCTGAAGGACATCGAACACCACCCGCACATGTTCTACATCGACCGCTACCCGGCCGGCCGCGAAGCCACCGTCTACTACGGCAGCCTCGACCTGCGGTTCCAGAACGACACCCCGTACGGGGTTTTGGTCCAGGCCTTCATCAGCCCGTCCGCCTCGGGCCGGAAGGGCTCGGTCACGGTCCGGATGTGGTCGACCAAGACGTACGACGAGGTCCGCTCCAGCGAACTGGTGCGCTCTCACCACACGTCGCCTACCACCCGTCGCTCGACCTCACCCACGTGCGAACCCCAGGGACAGACCGCCGGTTTCGACGTCACCTACTCTCGGCTCTTCCTGAAAGGTGGGCAGGTCGTCCGCGAGGAGAAGTTCTTCTGGCGCTATTCCCCCCAGGACCGGATTGTCTGCGGTTCCGCCTGAGCGCGGTACCCGTCGCGGGGTGAGGACAACCAAAGGCCGCCCGACTGGCCAGACCCGGTAAGATCTGAACGCTGTTGAGTCTGCCATGGAGGAGCTGAAGTGACCTACGTCATCGCATTGCCGTGCGTCGATGTGAAAGACCGCGCCTGCGTTGACGAGTGTCCCGTGGACTGCATCTACGAGGGCAACCGGATGCTGTACATCCACCCCGAGGAGTGCGTCGACTGCGGCGCCTGCGAACCGGTCTGCCCGGTCGAGGCGATCTATTACGAAGACGATCTGCCGGCAGATCAGGCCGAATACCTCGACATCAACGCCAGCTTCTTCGACAAGCTCGGCAGCCCGGGCGGAGCGGCCAGGTTTGGGGTCATCGACGACGACCATCCGAGCGTGACCGCACTGCCGCCGCAGGGAGAGTGACTATGCCAGCAGGTTTCGCCCGCCCGCTCAACCTGCCGGACTTCCCCTGGGACACCATCGCTGCGGCCGCGGCCCGGGCCCGGTCCCACCCTGACGGCGTCTGTGACCTGTCGGTCGGGACCCCGGTCGATCCCGTCCCCCGCAGCGGACAGCAGGCCCTCGCCGCCGCCAGCGACGCCCACGGCTACCCGGCCACGGCCGGAAGCCCACAGCTGCGCGACGCAATCCGCAGCTACCTGACGAGCCGGTGGCGGGCGGTCGAACTGACCGACACGGGGGTGCTACCAGTGATCGGGACCAAAGAACTGGTCGCCTGGTTGCCGACCCTGCTAGGCCTCGGCGCCCAGGACACGGTAGTGATCCCGGCCACCGCCTACCCGACCTACCTGGTCGGGGCCCGGATCGCGGGATGCCGGGTGGTGACGGCCGACAACCCAGATGAGGTCTACGACGAGACCCCGGCCCTGGTCTGGATCAATTCCCCGGCCAATCCGACCGGCCGGGTGCTGACCTTCGAGCAGACCCGGGCTTGGGTCGGCTACGCCCGCCAGCGGGGTGCCCTGTTGGCTGCTGACGAGTGTTACGGCGAGTTCGGGTACGAGGCGGAGCCGGTCTCGGTGCTGGACGCGGCGGTCAACAATGGCGACCTGACTGGGCTGCTGGGCGGGTATTCCCTGTCGAAACGGTCTAACCTGGCCGGCTACCGGGCCGGTTTCGTCGCCGGGGACCCGGCGCTGGTCAGCCACCTGTTGGGGGTCCGGAAACATCTCGGGATGATGGTGCCGGCACCGGTCCAGGCAGCGATGACGGTGCTGCTGGCCGACCAGGACCACGTCACCGAGCAACGGCAGCGCTACCTGGCCCGTCGCCAGCGGCTACGCCCGGCGCTGACGGCCTGCGGTTTGCGGATCGACCATTCCCAGGCCGGGTTGTACTTGTGGGCCAGCCGCGACGAATCCGGCCGTGACACCGTGGACTGGTTGGCCGACCTCGGGATCTTGGCTGCCCCGGGCGACTTCTACGGCCCGGCCGGGACTCACCACGTCCGGATCGCGCTGACCGCCACCGACGAGCGGATCGCTGCCGCCGCCGACCGGCTGCTGGTAGCGGCGTCATAGCCGCGGCCGGTCCCAGCAGACACAGGTTCCATCACCTCCAGACTGGCGGCAGCCAGCCCGTACCGCATCGGGTCCTGAGTGCGACAAAGACCGTCCCGGGCGTTGGGCGGGATTGTGACCGTGGCCCACGAATAGGGATGGGATTGGTATGGCATGTGGCCACTGATCCCGGCCCGTCGGATTGACAGCGCCTCTCGTTCGCCGGGTGAGCCTCCTGGGGCTGGGATTCAGCCTCGTGCAGTGGTGGTTTTGTTTGCCGCTCAGCTGCCGCCGCGACCCGAGGCTGATCCTCCCCGCGTCAGAAGATTCACCGGGCGACGTTCCATTGGATGTCTAGGTCCTCGGCGCGGAGCTTGGTGATGTCGGCGGTGATCATCCACGGCTGGTCGTACGGATTGATGCTCGACGACGGATTGTTCTTAAACTTGAACTTCATCACGCCGGCGATCCGGACCACCGCCTGGGCCAGGGCCTGGTCGGAGGCCGAGACGGTCCACGTGGCCCCCGAGATCGGGTCTGCCTCCTGCGGGGTGTACGAGATAGTGCTCGGATCCGGAGCAAAATCCGTCGAATCATTCTTCCAGCGGAAGGGGCAACTCAAGTCACTCAGGGTGTGTGAGTTCATGCAGTTGTTCAGCGAGGTCAGCGAGGCTTTGATCAGAGCCTGCTTGCCCTGGTCGGTGATCGCGACCGGCAGGTCTTTGATCGGGTTGGTGTAGTCCAGGTTCTGCACCGTGAACTTGGTGTCGGGCAGATACGAGACGAACGGAAGTTTGGTCGACAGGGTGTACGAGCCGGGCACCAGCTCTACCTCGTTGATATTCGGCGGAACCTCCACCCCGTTGATGTACAGCGGCAGCCGGTTGCTGCGACGGGCCGTGATCTGGACGGTGGTGGTGACCTTGGCTAACCGCCAACTCCGATCGTCGCCGCGGACTACCCGGAACACCGCCGGCACTGCCTGGGAACCGACCTGGTAGCTGGCATTGATCAGGGAGGCGTTCTCGTCGGCCGGCGGCACCTGGATGTTTGAGATCGGGGAGTCTTGGATGGATGCCCGGATCGCTGCCTGCTGCAGCAGCACCTCGCTACCGTGACCGCCACGGGGCCCGAGCGACAGGGCCTTGTCGATGTCTCCGGCAGCCAAGGCCTTGAGATAGTCGGAGACCACCTGGTCCCCGCGCTGGTACGCGACCGTGGGCTTGTCGGTGCCTGACAGGGATGGATCGATCCACACCGGTCGGTTGGCGCGCCACAGCATCACCCCGGCGAATGTGGCAACCACTACCAGAGCGGCCGTGAGCACCATCCAGAGCTTCACCGGGGAGGTCCGTACCGGTGGCGGGGGCTCTTCGGCCGGCTGTTGGAAGAGAGTGGTGTCGCCCACGTTCTCGTCCTGATCCCTGCGGACCTGAGGTACGACGACCTCCGGCAGGTACTGCGGCTCGTGGCCGGCGTTCTCCGATTCGGGGGAGAAGGCCGAGGTCGCAGGGTCTGCCGGTGGCGGCGACCAGCCCGGCGGGTCAGCCGGGATCTCGACCGGCTCGCCCGACGCCCACCCCACCGGTGGCGGACGCAGCCGGGTCGACTCCCAGTCTGGTCGGCCACGAGCTGGCGAATCTTCGGCAGGCAGCGTGCGCTCGCTGGCCCGTAACAGAGTGGGCGGCCCAGAGGAGGTACGGGCACCGAGCCGCAGCGTGGTGGCCTCGGCCTCGTCGGCGGTGGGGCTGGGACGTACCATGGTCGCCTCGGCGGGGTCAGCGCCGCCAGAGCGCAGCAGGGTGGCATCGCTAGCCTCACCGAGAGTGCGGTGGGTCCGCAGCAGGGTAGCGTCGGCAGGGTCGGTGTTGCTGGGCCGCCGCAGCATGGTCACCTCGGATTCCGGTTCTGGAATCCCCCGCCGGGGGCTCGTCTCGTCGTTCACCACTACCTCGCTAACCGACCTGCCAGGTCTCACTGCCGCGCAGCAACCGCTGCAGCGCCTCATCCGCATCCGACCCGGTGTCGGCATCGGCAAGCTGCTCCCGCGCGAGATCGTCGTACGCGGGCCGGTCGACATCGCGGAAGATCCCGACCGGGGCCCGGTGCAGACCGGCCGAATCGGTCAACCGGGACAGCTGGAAGGCCAGACTCGGGTCCTGCCGGTGGGCGTCGTGGACCAGCACCGCATCCAGACCGACCTGCGCCACCTGCGCCACCCGCAGATCATGTGTGGCCGGGTCACGAACCACCCCCAGGGTGCCGTCAGCGAAAGTGATCGGCTCTGCGTGCCGCAGCCGGATCAGGGCCTGATCCGAGCCGCGACCCTTCAAGGCGTCGAAGGCGCCATCGTTGAAGATCGGGCAGTTCTGGTAGATCTCCACCAGCGCCGCGCCACGGTGGTTCGCTGCTGCCAGCAGCACCTCAGTCAGCCCATTGCGATCGGAGTCGACAGCCCGGGCCACAAAGGTTGCCTCCGCCCCCAGCGCCAAGGTCACCGGGTTGAAAGGGGTATCCAGCGAGCCGACCGGGGTCGACTTGGTCACCTTCCCCTGCTCCGAGGTCGGTGAGCACTGGCCCTTGGTCAGCCCATAGATCCGGTTGTTGAACAACAAGATGGTGAGGTTGATATTGCGCCGCAGCACGTGGATCAGGTGGTTCCCGCCGATCGACAAGGCATCACCGTCGCCGGTCACCACCCAGACCGCCAGGTCGGGACGGGTCATGGCGATCCCGGTGGCGATAGCCGGGGCTCGGCCGTGGATGGAATGCATCCCGTACGAGTCGACATAGTACGGAAAACGTGCCGAGCAGCCGATCCCGGAGACCACCACGGTGTTCTCGCGGGCGATCCCGAGCTGCGCCAACAGCCCCTGGAAGACCGCCAGGATCGCGTAGTCACCGCAGCCGGGGCACCAGCGCACCTCAGCGTCGCTGGTGAACTCCTTACGCGTCAGCGGCTGCAGTGCCCGCGGAACCCCGGCCAGCCCGTGCTTGGTGCCGTTCATGCCAGCTCCTCGAGAATGCCCTGGAGGTCAGCCGCCAACTCACCCAGTGAGATCGGCAGGCCCCGGACCCGGGAATAGCTGTGGACGTCGACCAGGAACTGGGCCCGCAGCAGGGTGGCCAACTGGCCCAGGTTCATCTCGGGGACCACGACCCGGTCATAGTGACGCAGCACCTCGCCGGTGTTCGCCGGGAACGGGTTCAGGTGACGCAGATGGGCCCGGGCGACCCGGTAGCCCTGGGCCCGCAACCGGTTGACTGCGGCCGTGATCGGCCCGTACGTGGAGCCCCAACCCAGCACCAGCAGCCGGGCCTTCCGGCTGGGATCGTCGACCATCAGGTCACCGATCTGCCGGGCAATCCCCGCCACCTTGTCGCGGCGCAGCCGCACCATCCGGTCGTGATTGGCCGGGTCGTACGAGATGGTGCCATCATCAGACTTTTCCAGCCCGCCGATGCGATGCTCCAGGCCTGCCGTACCCGGGATCGCCCACGGGCGGATCCGGGTCTTCGGATCGCGCAGGTACGGATGGTGACGCGGGCTGCCGTCGGCGCCCTGACCATTCGGTTCGGCGGCGAAATCCGGCTCGATCGGGGGGATCTCGTCGAGCCGGGGGACCCGCCATGGCTCTGACCCGTTGGCGACGTAGCCGTCCGACAGCACGATCACCGGGGTCCGGTAGCGGACCGCGATCCGACAGGCCTCGACCGCGGTGGCGAAACAATCCGCGGGGGACCGGGCAGCCAGCACCACTACCGGCGACTCACCGTTGCGCCCGTACACCGCCTGCAGCAGGTCGGCCTGCTCGGTTTTGGTCGGCATCCCGGTGGACGGCCCGGCCCGCTGAACATCCACCACCACCAGCGGCAGTTCGGTCATCACTGCCAGCCCGATGGTCTCCATCTTGAGCGCCAGCCCCGGCCCGGAGGTGGTGGTGACCCCGAGATTCCCGGCGAACGAAGCGCCCAGCGCCGCCGCCACCGCGGCAATCTCGTCTTCGGCTTGGAAAGTCATCACGCCGAGCGGCTTGTGCTTGCTGAGCTCGTGCAGGATGTCCGAGGCCGGGGTGATCGGGTAGCTGCCCAGGAATAGCCGCAGCCCGGCCCGTCGGGCTCCGGTCATCAGTCCGTACGCCATCGCGGTGTTGCCGTTGATCTGGCGGTACTCACCAGTCGGCATCGGCGCCGGAGCGACCTGAAAACGTACCGCGAAGGCTTCGGTGGTCTCGCCGTACGCGTATCCGGCCTTGAAAGCAGCCAGGTTCGAATCCCGGATCTGAGGACGGTCGGCGAACCGACGCTGCAGGAAGGCCTCGGTATGGTCGAGCGGACGGTCGTACATCCAGGTCAGCAGCCCGAGCGCAAACATGTTCTTGGTTCGGGCGGCGTCCTTGCGGCCCAGCCCGAATTCCTTCACCGCCGCCACGGCCAAACCGGTGAGATCGACCGGGAAGAGCTGATAATCATCCAGGGAGCCGTCGGTGAGGGGATTGGACTGGTAGCCGACCTTGGCCAGGTTCCGGTCGGTGAAATCTGCCGTGTCGACGATCAGGACCCCGCCCCGGGACACCTCGGCCAGGTTCGCCCGTAACGCGGCCGGGTTCATCGCCACCAGCACCTGCGGCGCATCACCCGGGGTTGAGATGTCAAAATTGGCGAAGTGCACCTGAAAGCTGGACACCCCCGGCAGGGTTCCTGCGGGGGCCCGGATCTCGGCCGGGAAGTTCGGCAGGGTCGCGATGTCATTGCCGAAGGTCGCGGTGTCGGCGGTAAACCGGTCACCGGTCAGCTGCATGCCGTCGCCGGAATCGCCCGCGAATCGGATCACGACGTGATCCAGCGCCTGCACCGATGCCATAAGGTCCTTTCACCGCATCCCCTGACGTGAGCATCACCAGGGTAGTGGGCCTGACCGTCGAGTGGCGCTATGACGGGTGAAGGTCCGCGGGCTGGTCCCCAGGTCCGCCCGGGCGATCAGGCTGAGGCGGTTCAACCAGCTGCGAGGTTCGCTTCCCGTTAGGCTGTGAGGTCGCGGAGAGGAGTCGACACGGTGCGCGAGAAGCTGGTGCGCGGGAGACTGGCGGCCGGCTTGTACGACGCCTGGCAGCTTCGCCCGGCCCGGACCGGGCTGCTTGCCACCTTCTTGATCGTGCTCGGCTCCCTGACCCCGGCCTACCTGCCACAGAATTCTCCCTGGTGGGGGCCGCTGCGGGCCTGGCATCTCAACACCACCGGGGTCAAGATCCTGGGAACGGGTTTGGTGATCGCCGGGATTGGACTGCTGGTGGATGCCTGGTTCCGGCTCCGCCCGTCGGCCCAGGGCGAGGTCCAACACTGGGCGGTGCTGACGATCTGGAGTCTGCCGCTGATCGGCTCCCCGCCGACCTTCAGCCATGACGCTTATTCTTACGCCGCGCAGGGCTGGATGCTGGTGAACGGGGTCAACCCGTACGAGGCTGGGCCGGGGGTGTTGCCGGGAGCATTCGCCGACCAGGTGGCCTGGGTGTGGCGGTTCACACCCGCCCCGTACGGGCCGCTGTCGCTGGTGATGTCGCAGGGCATCGTGGTCTTGTCGGGGCTTCAGCCGTACCTGTCGACGGTGCTGATGCGGCTGCCGGCCCTGGTCGGGGTGGCGCTGATCGTGGGCCTGCTGCCTCGGATCGCCGACCGATTCGGGATCGACCGGCGCAACACCGCCTGGTTCGCCAGCCTCAACCCGTTACTGGTGATCGACTTCGTCGGCGGCGCCCACAACGACGCCCTGATGATGGGCCTGGTGGTGCTGGCTGTGTGGCTCTCCTGCCAAGGCCGGTTCTGGCTGCTGGGGGCAGTCACGGTCGGGGTCGCCGCGACGATCAAGCAGCCGGCCTTCCTGACCGCGTACGCGCTGCCGTTGATCACCCAACCGCTCGACGGCTGGGCCAAGGGCCGGATCGCCAGAACCGTGGCCCGGATCGCAGCCAGCTGCGCGACCAGCATCGCCACCTTCTCGCTGATCTCGCTCGCCACCGGGCTCGGCTTCGGCTGGTTGAAGGCGGTTAACGTTCCCGGCCTGGTGGTGACGGTCTCTCCGTTCACGCTCGTCGGCCAGGGCATCCAGCTGGTGCTCAACTACTTCCAGCTCGACCGGACCGAGCACGCAGCGATCCGCTATTCGCGTACCGTCGGGCTGGTAATCTCCGCCGCCGGGACCCTGCTGATGGCGGTGACCGTGGCTCGGAGACGACCGATCGCCTTCCTGTCCTGGTCGTACCTGTTGATCGCCTTCGGCGGGCCCGCCCTGCACTCCTGGTACGTATTGTGGGGATCCCTGCTGCTGCCGTTGACCAACCCGTCGCGGCGACTAGCCCGGGTCGCGTTGTGGACCACGATCGTGCTGTTGTGCTATTCAGCGGTGAACCTGGCCTGGCGTAACGGGGCCCTGGCCCTGGGGATCGCAGCTCTGGGAGGCTTCTGGTGGCAACTCAACCACCACGAACGGGCGGAGAGCCGCCGCAGCGAGGAGGACCGATGACCACCGTACTCACCGAGATCCGAGACCAGGTGGGGATTTTGACCCTGAACCGGCCACGGGCGATCAACGCGCTGACCCGCGAGATGATCGACATCCTGTACGCCACGCTGCAGGACTGGGCTAGTAACGACCGGGTGTCTCAGGTCCGCCTGGTCGGGGCCGGCGAGCGGGGGCTCTGCTCCGGAGCCGACGTACGGACCCTGCGCGAGCAGGTCCTGGCCGGCGGCAGTGGTGAGGCGACCAGCTTCTTCCACCACGAATATGAGCTGAACCGGCTGATCGCCCACTACCCGAAGCCTTATCAGGCCCTGATGACCGGGATCACGATGGGCGGCGGGCTGGGGTTATCGACCCACGGCCGGCAGCGGATCGTCGACGCCAGCTCCCGGCTCGCGATGCCGGAGACGATCATCGGTTTCTACCCCGACGTCGGCGTACTGTGGCAGCTGTCTCAGGCCCCCGGCGAGCTGGGCACCTACCTGGCCCTGACCGGGGCCACCGCCACCGCAGCGGTCGCGGTCCGCGCCGGGCTGGCCGATCCGGGCTCGGGCTACCCCGACGATCCGGTTGCCGACTTCATCGGCCATTGTTTCGTCGGTGATGACCCGGTCGCCATTGCCGACGCCTTGGCCGGGCATCCCGACCCCGCCGCCCAGCAGGCCCTGGCCGCGATCCGGGCCCGTTCACCGCTGTCGGTCTGCGTCACCCTGGCCGCATTGCGCCGCGCCCAACAGATGCGTTCAGTCGACGAGGTCTTGGACCAGGACCGGGCGATCGCCCCGGCGATCATCCGGCGCCCAGACTTCACCGAAGGGGTACGGGCGCAGCTGGTCGACAAGGACCGCCGGCCCCACTGGTCGTATGCCCGCATCGAGGACGTCCCAGCCGCCGAGGTCGAGGCCGTCCTGGCCGGGTCCTGACCGGCGGCCGGAGCTTCAGCCACGGCGCAGGGTGATCACCGGGACCTCGGGTGGGGCGCCGACCCGGACCGGGGGACCATAGCCACCGGCGCCGCGCGAGGTGTACACCGGGACCTGGGAGACCACCCGGTAGCCCGACAGGTACGGCTGCTGCAACGGGACCAGGTAGTGGATCGGCCACATCTGCCCGCCGTGGGTGTGCCCCGACAGTTGCAGGTCCACCCCGACGCGGGCTGCGAGACCGTCCGCTGAGGACGCCATCCGAGGCTGGTGGGCGATCAGCAGCCGGAATCGGGAGGTGTCTGCCGGTGACACGCCCTGCGCCGGCAGCTGGGCGAGTGCCGCCTGCAGGTCCTCGGCTAGCGGCGGCTGCCCGGAGCGGTCATTGATCCCCAGCACGTCGATGCTGGCCGAGCCCCGGTGCAGCACCAGCGCATCGTTGGTGAGAACCGTCAACCCCTGCCGGCGCCAGTCGGCGACCCAGTCTGCGGCGTCGTAGAAGAATTCATGGTTGCCGGTGGTCACCACCACCGGGTATGTGCTGCGCAGCTGGGACAGCGGGGCCAGATCCTCGGCCAGGTAGTTGACCGGGCCGTCGACCAGGTCACCGGCTACCACCACCAGGTCTACCTGTTCGGCGTTCACCTGGGCCACCAGCCGCTCCAGGAAGGCCCGGCCACGGGACGGGCCGATGTGCAGGTCGGTGATCAGCGCCACCCGGAAGCCGTCGAATTCGGCTGGCAGGTCAGCCGAGGTGAGCGTCACCCGGGTCACCCGTACCGTGGCAGCCTCGACCAGCCCGTACCCGGTCACCACCGCCGCCAACGTCAGCATCAGCGCCGTCACCCGCCGCAGTCGTCGCCCCAGCTCGGCCCTGGTCGGCCGGGCCCGCCGCAGCAGGTCCACCAGCCGCCAGCCGGTCGCTACGAGGCCCGCGGCCAGCAGCCCCAGCAGCAGGTAGAAGACGTACCCATCTAGCACCAACAAGGCGGTAGTCAGCCAGCGCCAGCGGCGCGGGTTCAGCATGACTCCCATCAGCCCGCACAAGGCCAGCACCGTCAGTACGAACGTACCGACAACAGCCCGCCACTGCCCGCGTCGTGACCAGCGCAGCGCCCACCCCAGTCTCCACAACAGCAGCGCCCACAACAGCAGGCTCACCACGACAACGACGATCACGCGGCCGCTCATGGGGCGGCCCTTCGGGGACGCAACGCGTCAATTGCGGCCCGCAGGCCAGCTTCGGTCTCGATCACCGGCCAGTAACCCAGCTCGGTATGGGCTCGGGTTAGGTCCAGGCTCAGACCCCGGGTCAGGATTCTCACCTCGCCCACGGTAAAAGGCGGCTCCAGCGACTGGCGGCGGCGAGCCCACCACTCGACGGTTTTGGCCGCCAGCACCGCCACCCCGGCCGGCAGGTACCGTTTGGGCCGGGGGGTGCCGATCGCGTCGGCTACCCGGTCTACCAACGACCACATCCCCACCAGCTCGGTGTCGCCCAGGTTGACCGGGCCGGAGATGCGGCTACCGACGGCGAGTTCGATCGCCTCTACCGCGTTACCGATGTGCAGCAACTGGTTGCGGACTTCGCCTCGGGTGAGGCGGGGCAGCCGGCCATCGCGGATCGCGCCCGCCACCCGGGGCAGGAAGGTGGTGTCACCCGGGCCGTACACCCGGCGCAGCCGTAGGATGCAGGCCCCGGGGAGCACCTGCTGGATCTCCTGCTCGGCCAGGTATTTTGACATCGAATATCGGCTGTCGAAGCGGGGTCCGCAGGGCTGGGATTCGGGGATGTTCCATTTCCGGTCGCTCAGGTTGTACACCGCCGAGTGGCTGATGTACACCATCCGGGTCCCGAACGCCTTACAGGATCGGGCCAGTGTCGCCGAGGCCTCAACGTTAGTGTCGCGGTACGTTTCCCAGGTGTCCCAGACGGTGTGGGCGGCCGCCGCGTGGACCACCACATCGGTGCCTTCCAGCAGGTCGACCCAGTACGGTCGGCGGATGTCCATCCAGACGAAGTGGATCCCGTCGGCGCGGAGTTGTTCGCCCGCCTCCTGGTTGCGTCCGATGCCGGTGACATCATGGCCCGAGCGGTGCAGGGCACGCGCTGCCGCGCCACCGATGAATCCGGTGGCACCCGTGACCACAACCCGCAATCCGACCGCCTACCGGTAGTTGACGAATTGGACGGCGAAGTCGTAGTCGGCCTTGCGGATCAGCGCCTGGACCGCTTGCAAGTCGTCTCGGGACTTCGACGAAACTCGCAGCTCATCGCCCTGGATCTGGGTCTTGACAGCCTTCGGCCCCTGGTCGCGAACCAGTTTCGTGATCTTCTTGGCGTTCTCCTGTGAGATCCCCTGCTGAAGGGCGCACACCTGCCGCCACCGCTTGCCGGACTGTTTCGGATCGCCCGGGTCGAGGGCCTTGAGATCCACCCCGCGGCGGGCCAGTTTGGAGTAGAAGACATCCAGCACCGCCTTCAGCCGCTCCTCGGTTGAGCTCTCCAGCAGGACGGTCTCGCCCTGCCAGGCGATCGACGAATCGGTGCCTTTGAAGTCGAACCGCTGCGACACCTCCTTGGCTGCCTGATTGATGGCGTTGTCGACCTCTTGACGGTCGACCTTGCTGACGATGTCGAACGAGCTCTCGGCTGCCATCAGTCCTCCTGTCGCGAATCGTGGGTGGTCTCGCCAGACCTAGTCTGCCGGGTTCTGGGCACGACACGCGGGTTGTTATCAAGGCGTGAGGCAAACCTGGTCATAAGGCACCTGGCCGGGCCAGGGCCTGGGCTGCGAGACCATGTCCGACGGTGGCCGCCGATATCGGGTCCTGCCCGGTCGCGACCGCCGACAGATAGCCGCCGGCGAAAGCATCCCCGGCGCCGGTGGTGTCACGGATGCCGCTGACCGGCGGCACCGGGACCTCAGCCCGCTGTGAGCCGATCAGGACCAGAGTCGGGTTGGCCCCGTGCTTGACCACGCGTACGGTGTCAGCCAGCCAGTCGTCGTGGCCGACCCCGAGGAAGGCCGCCTCGTCGGCATTAGCCAGCAAATGGTCGGGAGCCAGGTCGGTCAGCAGCTCCCGGGCCCGGCCACGGCCGAGTTGGGATAAGGCGCCCACCGAGGACGCATCGATACTGGTCACCACCTGCCGGGCTCGGGCCCGGCGTAACGCATCCTGGGCGGCGGTCGCGGTCGGCTCGACGCAGAGGCTGTACGCCGGCACGTGCAGCACGGCGAGCTGATCAAGCCAGGAATCATCGACCGGTTCCAGTAGGGTGGCCGCCCCCCGCTGCGGGATCATGGTCCGCTCGCCGTCGGCGCTGACCACGACCACGATCGTGCCGGTGCTGCCGCGGCGCTGGACCCGGACCTCGACCCCGGCCCGGGATAGATCCGCGACCAGTCTGTCGCCGGTCGGGTCCGGGCCGACACAACCCAGGTAGCGGGCCGGGACCAAACCCCGTACGGCGACCGCGGCCGCGACATTCGCTGCGCTGCCGCCCCGGGTCCGGGTGATCTGGCCCGCCGTGTCCGTCCCGACAGCGAGCGGCTCAGCCAGCCAGACCACGATGTCCTCGACCAGGTCGCCGAGGGTGGCGACACTCACGCGGTGAGCGCCTGGGCGATCTCGGCGCCGAGGCCGACATTACCCAGGTAGATCTGGACGTTGGTGGCCTCCGAGGCCCCCTCGGTGGCGGTGTGGAAGTAGTCCAGCAGGAACGGGGTCACATCGTGGCCGTGGATTCCCTGCTGCTCGGCTGCGGCCAGGGCCTCAGCCAGTACCCGGTCATGCAGCCCCGGGTCGAGCTGATGCTCGGCCGGGACCGGGCGGGTGACCAGCACCGCCGACGAGATCCCCAGCCTGTCGCGGGCCCGGGCGATCGCAGCGACCTCGGCTGGGCTGTCGGCCCGGGCCGGTGCCGGGTAGCCGGAGTCGGCGATGTAAAAACCGGGGAAGGCGTCGGTCTGGTATCCCAGGACCGCCACGTTCAGGGTCTCCAGCCGCTCCAAAGTGGCACCGGTGTCGAGGATCGACTTGACCCCGGCCGAGACCATCACCACCGGCAGCTGCGACAACGCCACCAGGTCGGCGGACTCGTCGAAGGTGCTGGCGGCGCCCCGGTGTACCCCGCCCAGGCCACCGGTCGGGAAGACCGTAATCCCCGCCTGGTGGGCGAGATAGGCGGTGGCGGCGACGGTGGTGCCGCCCGGCTGGCGGCGGACCAGGGCGGTGGCCAGGTCGCGGATGCTGCACTTCACGGCCCGGTCATCACCGCCGAGCCGCTCCAGTTCGACAGCGCTCAGGCCGACCACGGCCTCGCCGTCGAGCACCCCGACAGTGGCCGGTACGGCGCCGGCGGCCCGGACCACGTCCTCGGCTTGGCGGGCGACCTCCACATTCCGAGGCCGGGGCAGGCCGTGGGTGATGATGGTCGACTCGAGCGCGACGACCGCGCGGTTGTGAGCCAGCGCAGCCTGAACATGGTCACCGATCCTGAGCGTCATGGCGGGCAGCATAGCTAGATCAGCAGACGGTCTGCGGACCGGCTAAGGCCGCGCTCAGCCCGGCTGGACGGTCCAGGCTGGAGGCTCGTCGGTACCGGCCTCTTCGTCGCGTTCGGCCTCCTCGAAGGTGGCATGGACCTTTCCGGCGCTGTGGTGGGTAGGCGCGTACACCGCGTATACCTGCAGCGGCTGGTCGCCGGTGTTGATGACGTCGTGCCAGGTGCCGGCGGGGACCTGGATACTCCAGCCGTCGCTCACGTCCTGGCTAAAGCTGAGGTCGTCCTCGGCCGGGCCCATGACGCAGCGCCCGGTGCCCGCGTCGACTCGGAGGAATTGGTCGGTCTCGGGATGTACCTCCAGCCCGATCGAGCTACCGGCAGGGATCGACATCAGGGTCACTTGCAGGTACTTCCCGGTCCAGGCCACGGTCCGGTAGGTCTGGTTGGCGCGGGTCGCCTCCTCGATGTCGAAGGCGTTCGGCTGCGGTCCGTTGTCGAGGATGGTCATGATGCGCTCCTTCTCGTCGGGTATAGATGTTTTGGCCAACCTCGAAAGCAGGAGCCGTATTCCACGCCCAGCCGGCCGGGCACCCACGATCCGGATCTGGTTGAAACGTCCATGAAGGGGGTCTCATGGGGTCGCTTCGACCGATGCACCCTCGCTACCGTCAGGGGTGAAAGGGGTTCAACCATGAATCTGTTGCGGGGTTTGCGCACGATGCTGATGAGTCCACGCGCCCGCCATGGGTACGGCCTGGAACAGGTTCTACTCGGGGTCACCGCGCAGGAGCCGCCAGTGCACCAGATCCGGCTGACCGAGTGGCGTACCGAGCCCCGGCCGGGGCTGTACGCCCGGCAGTTGAGCGGTTCGTCGGTGATCACCGTCTCCGGGCTGGACCTGCATTCGTCTCCTGGTGGGCTGCGGCTGCTGCTGGACCTGCCTCGTGCCGAGGCGGTGCAGCGTCTCGGCGGCCCTGGAACCCGGCTTGGCTGGTCCCGGTCCCGCCAGGGCCTGCTGCCCGGCACCCCCGAACTGTTGTTGGACTGGGCCGCGAGCCAGGTCCACGACGAGGTCTTGCTGCTGGATTGGGCGCCTGACCACCTCGACGCGGCGATCGGCCTGACGACCCGGGGCGAGGTCGCCCTCGAAGTCCAGGCAGACCAGCCGACTGACCCGGCCCAGGTGACGCAGCTGATGCTCGACTTGCGGGACCTCGCCCACCAGCGCTACACCAGCTGAGGTCGCACCCTTAGCGCAACCGGGCGTCGAGTTCGGCGATCCGGCCCACCAGGAAGTCGATGTACCCGGCCGCGTCCACGTCGAGGGCGACGTCGGTGTTGGGCTGGTGATGCCAGACCCCGCGCAGGTCGGCGACCGTCATGCCCCGGGTGTACGTTCCGGCCGTCTCTACCCCGACCCAGACCCGTTGGGTAGTCACCAATGCCGGTCTGACCAGCGCCGCGACCGCTAGCGCGTCGTGCTGGGCGGTGGCGTCCAAGCCCAGGAAAGAGCGGTAGAAGGCGCTATAGCAGTCGATCATGGCCGTGATCGCTCGCGCCAGCGGCCCCGCCTGCGGGCCGCGCAGCCGGTCCCAGTCGGAACCGGCGAAGAGCGCCTGCTGGGTCACATCCAGCCCGACCATGGTGATCGGGACTCCGGCCGCGAAGACCCGCGCTGCGGCCTCCGGGTCGAACCAGATATTGAACTCGGCTGCGGGGGAATGGTTGCCGGTCAGGTGCGCTGAGCCGCCCATAATCACCAGCCGCTCTAGCCGGGCGTACAGATCTGGGCGGGTCGCGGCCAGCAAGGCCACATTGGTTAGCGGGCCGATCGCCACCATCGTCACCGGTTCGGGACTGGACTCGATCAGCTCCACCATCAGCGCCAGCGCGCCGCGCGGGTCAGCGCGCCGCTCGGGTAGCGGCAGTTCGACCCCGCCCAGGCCGCCCTGGCCGTGGATCGAGGCGTCAGCGAAAGATTGGTCGTGCACCAGCCCGCGGGCCGCGCCGGCTGCGACCGGGACCTGGTCTCGACCCAGCAGGTGCATCACCCGCAGTGCATTCGCGGTGGTGTTGTCGAGGCCGATGTTGCCTGCGACCGTGGTCACCCCCAGCAATCTCAGTTCGGGACTGGCAGCCGCGAGGGCCAGCGCGACCGCATCGTCGATGCCGGGGTCGGTGTCGATGATGACCGGGATCGTCATCTCAACGCTCCGAGAGGGTAGCGATGGCAGCGATCATGACATCCCAGAAGCCCGCCACGTCGAGCCGGGTGGCGACGTCGCAGTTGGGTGGCAACTGGTTGTGGTGGATCCCGCGGTGGGTCTCGAAGTCGACCACGGTCATCCCGTACGTCAGCTGACCCTGGGTTTCCACATCCACCCGGGCCCGCTCGGTAGTGACCAGCCCCTGCCCGAGCAGCACCGCGACCGCGGTCGGGTCGTGCACCGGCGGGTATCGCAAACCCTGGGATTCACGGTAGGAGGACTGGAAGAACCGCAGCATCGCCACCACGAAATCGCTCAACGGCCCGCCGATGCGCTCCAGCCGTTCGAAGACCAGGTCGTCAGCCAGCGCCTGGTGGGTCAGGTCCAGCCCGACCATGGTGATCGGCCAGCCGGCGGCGAAGACCTCGGCCGCGGCCTCCGGGTCGGCGTAAATATTGAACTCGGCCGCGGGGGTCGAATTGCCCCGGGTGTAGGAGCCGCCCATGAGCACTACCCGCCTCACCCGCTGCGCGATCGCCGGCTCCTGCCGCAGCGCCAGCGCGATATTGGTCAGCGGCCCGACCGGGACCAGGTTGACGCTGTGCTCTGGTTCCCGCAAGACCGTTTCCACGATCAGGTCAGCCGCGGTACGGGGATCCAGGTCGATTGTTGGTTCGGGCAGGATCGGCCCGTCCAGCCCGGAATCGCCGTGGATGGCCGGTGCCACCACCTGCTCGCGATGTATCGGCCGGGCCGCCCCGGCGGCCACCGGAACCCCGGTGATGTGGGCCGCGGTACAGACCGCCAGCGCGTTGCGGGTCACCTTGGGCAGGGTCTGGTTGCCGGCCACGGTCGTGATCGCCAGCAGGTCCAGCCGCGGGTCGGCTGCGGCCAGCATGATCGCCATCGCGTCGTCGTGGCCGGGGTCACAGTCGAGGATCAGCCGTTGCGCCATGGGTGTTATGCCTCCTTGAGGGCGGCGGACCGGCGCCGCCGCTTCATGATCTCCAGCGATGCCAGGGTCAACGCCACGATCGTGATGATGTACGGCGCCATCTTGGCGAGATTGGAATTGACCCCGGCTACCCCGAGCCGATCGGCGATCGCATCAGCGAACCCGAAGATGATCGCCGCCGCCAGGGTCGGGACCGGCCGGGCCCGGCCGAAGGTGAGCGCTGCGACCGCGATAAAGCCGCGGCCTGCGGTCATGTTGGTGGTGTACGAGCCGAGGTTGGCCATCGACAGCTGGGCCCCGGCCAGGCCGCACAGCACCCCGCACAGCATCACCGAGATGAACTTCACCCGGGTCCCGTCGATGCCGGCGGCGGTCGCCGCCGGCAGGTCCTCACCGACTGCCCGCAGGTGCACCCCAAAGCGGGTCCGGTACAGCAGGAAGGCGTACGCCGGTACGCACAGCAGCGCCAGGTACACCAGCGCGGTCTGGTCTCCCAGCACCGGCAGGTGCGGCTTCGGCAGCGAGATAGTCACCGAGGCCGGGGTACTGCCCGGGTTGCCGTACAGGATCTGCAGCAGGAACACCGTCAGCCCGAGGGCCAAGATGTTGACGCCGATACCGACCACGATGAAGTCGGCCTTCCACCACAGCGTGCAGATCGCGTAGATGATCGACAGCAACAAAGCCGAAACCACCGCGGCCAGCACCCCGACTACGGCGCTGTGGGCAGCCGCTCCGACTGCGATCGCGCTGAACGCGCCGACCAGCATCATGCCTTCCAGGCCGATGTTGAGGATGTCGGCCTGCTGGGTGATGGCGCCCCCGATCGCGGCCAGCAGGATCGGGGTCAGGAACATGAGCGTGGTCCCGACGAGGGCCAGGCTGAAAACCGAGTTCCAGATCTCCATCAGCGGATCCCTTCGGTATCGCCGGCCGGCTCTGCCGGGCAGGCCGCGGTCTGCGGGGCCGGGGCATTATCGCCGTTTTTAGCGCCGCCGCGGCGCCGACGCCAGTTCCACACGAAGGTGGCGGTGATCATCAAGATGATCAGGCCGCGGATCAGGTCCACCAGCGACTTGGGAACCTCGGCGCTGGACTGCATCTGGTCGGCGCCGGCCATCATGTCGGCGTAGAACAGGGCTGCCACGATCGCCGCCCACGGGTTCAGCCTGGCCAGCAGCGCGACTGTGATCGCAGTAAAGCCGTAGCCGGGGGAGAAGGCCTGCAGGAAACGTCCCTGCGAGCTCGGGCCAACCACGAACAATGCCCCGGCCAGGCCGGTGACGGCCCCGGACAGCGCCATCACCTGCATCGCCATCGACCTCGGGCTGACCCCGGTGTACTCGCCGAAGCGGTTCATCTCGCCCAGTTCCCGGACCTTGAGCCCCCAGCTGGAGCGAGTCAGCACCAGCGCCAGCGTCACCGTCACCCCCAGGGCGATCACGATGTCGGGGGTCAGCGAATAGGTCGGTTCCCAGTACGGCAGCATCGCCTCGGCGCCGATTTTCTTCGACCCTACCGACCCGTACTGCGGGTCCCGCAGCGGGCCGGTCACCAGGTATTGGGTAAGCAGGGTCGCAATCGAACTCATCATCAAGGTAGTGACGATGATGTCGACATTCCAGACCGCTAGTAGTGAGCCTGGGACCAGGCCCCACAATGCGCCGGCTACGAAACCGACCGCCAGGATGATCAGGATCTGTACCGGGCCGGGCAGGCTGCTGCCCTTCATCGCGACCCCGGCCAGGGCACCGGCCAGGGAACCGACGTACAGCTGTCCCTCGCCGCCGATGTTGAAGAAGCCGGCCTTGAAACTAACGATCACCGCCGCCGCCAGCATCAACAGCTGGACCGAGTGGGCGATCAGCCCGCCCATCCCGTACGGGGTGACCAGGGCCGAGCCGAACAGGGCCTGGTAGGCCACGGCCGGGTTCTTGCCCATGATCGCCATGATGATCGCGCCGACCAGCAGCGCCCCACCGATCGCGATCAGGGGCTGGACGGCGTTGGTGACGATAGAACGCACCACCGTCCGGGATCGTTCGGCGCCGCTGAGCTCGCGGCGGCGGGCCTGCAGCGCGTCCAGGTCGACCGGTGCCGCGTCAACCTCGGCCAGCTCATCGCTGGTGGCGGCTACCTCGGCCACTACCTCATCGGTGACCGGCTGCGAGACCAGATCGGTCGAGGCCAGGTCGGCCTTCTCGGCGTGCGCGGTCTCAGCGGCCTGGATCGCCGCCTCGTCGGCCGCCTCGCCGCCCATCGCCAGGCCGACCGCGGTCTCCGACATCGTCTCCTGAGTGAACTCGTCGACGATCGTGCCGCGGTGGATCACCAGTAGCCGATCGGACAGGCTCATCACCTCATTGAGGTCGGCCGAGACCAGCAACACCCCGGCTCCCCGGTCCCGGGCCGCGACCAAGGCGTTGTGGACGAACTCCATGGCCCCCACGTCGACCCCTCGGGTCGGTTGGGAAACCACCAACACGGCCGGGTCGGCCTCGAATTCCCGGGCGATCACGACCTTCTGCATGTTGCCGCCGGACAGGGAGCCGACCGGGGTAGTCGGGTCGGCCCCCCGGATGTCGAATTTTGTGATCAGTGCTTGGGCTAGGTTCCCGATCGCGGTCCGGTTCAGCCAGCCAGCCCGGGCTATGGGCGGGTGCAGGTGGGTGGCGATCAGGTTCTCCGCGACCGGCAGCGTGGGTGCGGTACCGACCTCGTGCCGGTCGTCGGGGATGTACGCCAGACCCTGCTCGCGGCGGCGTCTGATCGAGGCCCGGGTGACGTCGTTGCCCCTGAGCAGGACCTGGCCGGCGTCGATGTGTCCCAGGCCGCTGATCGCCTCGCAAAGTTCGGCCTGCCCATTCCCGTCGACGCCGGCGATGCCGACGATCTCACCGGCCCGTACGCTCAGCGAGACCCTGTTCAGCGCGGTCACGCCGCGCTCGTCGACCACGGTCAGGTCACGAACTGCGAGTACCTCGTCGCCCGGGCTGGCGGGGGTGTGTTCGATCCGCAATAGCACCTCGCGGCCCACCATCATGGTGGCGATCTGCTCTTTGGTGAGCCCGGCCGCCGCCACGGTGGCAATCACTCTCCCGTCGCGGATCACAGTCACCTCGTCGGCGACCGCTAGTACCTCGTCCAGCTTGTGGGAGATGAAGATGACCGCCACCCCTTGCTGGGCGAGTTCGCGGACCACCACGAACAAGTCGTCGGTCTCCTGGGGGGTCAGAACGGCGGTGGGCTCGTCCAGGATCAACAGCCGGGTGTCGTGGGAGAGGGCCTTCAGCACCTCGACCCGCTGCAATTCGCCGACACTCAGGTCCCGGATCTGCGCGGTCGGATCGACCTGGAGCCCGAACCGGTCGGACAGTCGACGGACCTCGGCCGCCATCTGGTCGGTGTCGAGTTGACCGTTGCGGGTGAGTTCCCGACCCAGGAAGACGTTAGCGGCGACGGTCAATGAGCCCACCAGTTTGAAGTGCTGGAAGACCATGCCGATCCCGAATGCGGCCGCCTGCTGCGGGGTGGTGATCGAGACCGTCGCCCCGTCGTAGTCGATGGTGCCGGCGTCGGGGACCGCGGTGCCGTTGATCATCGACATCAAAGTGGTCTTGCCGGCCCCGTTCTCGCCGACGATGGCGTGAACCCGGCCAGGGTAGATGTCCAGGTCGACCTGATCATTGGCGACCTTTGGCCCGAACGTCTTGGTCAGTCCCCGCAGCTGCAGCAGCGGCGTGTCCATGGTGCCTCAGCTCTCGATGTGGTGGTCGCACGCTGGTGGGGGCCGGATATCCGGCCCCCACCAGCGTGCCGTACTGGTCAGATCACGACAGCGTGGTTGGGACGTGGACCACGTCGTTGACGACCTGCTGGGCGTACTCGTCGATCTTGGTCTTGATCGTGTCCGGCACGATCCCGCCGTTGTCGTCGAAGGTCAGCGCGACTCCCTTGTTCTTCAGGCCGTACGAGGTGACCTTGCCGAATTCGAGGGTGCCCTCGTCGGCAGCCGTGACCGCCCGCTCGACCCCGTCGCCGATGTTCTTCAGCATCGACGCCAGGATGTGGCCGGGCTGCAGGTTGTTCTGGTTGGAGTCGACCCCGATCGCGTACCGACCGGCGTCCTTGGCCGCCTTGAGGACGCCGATCCCGGCGCCACCGGCCACCTGGTAGACGACATCCGCCTTGTCCTGATCGAACATCGACTTGGCGATCGAATAGCCCTTGTCGGCGTCGGTGAAGTTCCCGACGAAGCCGCTCTTGACCTGGATCGCCGGGTCAACGGTCGCGACACCTTTCTTGAAACCCACCAGGAAGTCGTTGATGATCGGGATGTCCATGCCGCCGACCAGGCCGACCACCTTGGAGCCGGTGGCCTTGCTGAACTGGTCCTTGGTCGTGGTTACCAGCGCCGCCAGCACCCCGGCCAGGAACGAGCCCTCGTTTTGCTTGAAGGTAATCGAGGCCACATTCGGCTGCTTCACCACGTCGTCGTAGATCAGATACTTCTGCTGGGGGAACTTCGGCGCGACGGTGTCCAACACCTCCACCATCTGTGAGGAGCCGACTACGACCAGGTCCCATTTGCCTGAGACTGATTCGGTGTTCTGCTTCCACGAGGTCGGGTTGTTGGCCTCCGACTGGACTGTCTCGGTCTTGTGACCGCTGGCCTTCAGCCGCTGGATGCCCCGCTCCGCGTCGTCGAAGAAGCTGGCGTCCCCGAGCGGGCCGTTGACCACGCTGACCACGCTCTTCTTGCCGCTGGCACTGGCGCTGCCGGATGCGGTCGGGGTGCTGGACGACGGCGAGCAGCCCGCGACCAGGAAGCCAGCCACGCCGGCTGCGCCAAGCCCGAGAAGTGTCCTGCGATCCATGATTCTCCTTGTCATGCCTCGGCCGTCGGTGCGGCCTGCTGGTCGCCGGGAGCATCCCCGGGCGTCGTGGGTACGGCGGCGAGTACCTCGCTGCGGCGCGGCATGGCCGCCGTGGCACCAAGCCGGCGGGTCGACAGTGAGGCCGCCACCACCGCCCGGCGGGCGGCCTGCAGGGTCTGCGAACCGGCTGCTAACTCGGCTGCCAGGGCCCCGACGAAGGTGTCTCCGGCGCCGGTCGTGTCGACTACCTCGACCGCCGGCGCGGGCACCAGGGTCACCACGCCCTCGTGGCAGACCGCGGCTCCCCGCTCGCCTAGGGTAGCCACGATCGTGGTGGGGGCGCCGGGCCGGGCAGCGACGGTCCGGATCTCGTCCAGGTCGTCGGGCAGCGGCGCGCCGAGCACGGTCTGGTATTCAGTCTCGTTGACCACGAGGACATCGGTGGCTGCCAGCAGGTCGGGTGGCAGCGGTTGGGCCGGGGCCGGGTTCAGGACGAAGGTCCCCGTACACACCTCACGGGCGGCCTGTACTGCTGCCAGCGGCACCTCCAGTTGGCATACCACGACTGACGCCGCTGCGACCGCCGGTACGGCCCGTACCTGCTCGGCTGTCAGCATCGCATTGGTGCCCTGGACCACGATGATCGAATTCTCGGCGGCCGCGTCGACCATCACCAGGGCTCGGCCGGTGGGTCCCTCGGCGACGACGAAACCAGTGACGTCGACCCCTTCGGCGGTGAGCGCGTCGGCTAAGGTCTGCCCGGCCGGGTCCGGGCCGCGCAGCCCGACGAAACTGACCTCGGCGCCCATCCGGGCGGCTGCATGGGCCTGGTTGCTGCCCTTGCCGCCGGGCCCTTCGCGGTAGGAGCGCGCCAGCAGGGTCTCCCCCGGGCGCGGGAGTGTGTCGCAGATCGTCACGAGGTCGAGATTGGCGCTCCCGACCACGGCGACCCGGCCTGGCGACATAGCCATCGGACCCCCACTCATCCGGGCACGACTACGCCCGGCGTGCCCGATCCAAGCGAGGCGGCCTCGCCGGTGTCAAGCAGGTCGGGCGTGCCGCAACCCGACTGTGACCTACGACCGCAGCGCGTCCGCTGCGACCTGGACCATCGAGCGGTAGCAACTCTCGCGTTCGTCGCTGCTGAGGTCCCCGGCGCCGTTCTTGAGATGGTCGGAGACGGTCAGCACCACCAGCGCTTCGCCGCCTTCGAGCATGGCAGTGGCGTACAGGCCGGCCGCCTCCATCTCGACTGCCAGGGTTCCCAGCGATTCCAGCTGGGTGATGGTCTCGGGGTTGCCGAGGTAGAAGTGATCGCTGGCGAAGACCGGGCCGACGTGGGTGGTGACGCCGTTGAGCTGGTCGGCCGCGTTCATCGCAGCCCGCAGCAGCTGGGGGCTCGGGGCCAGCGACACGGTCGCATTGCGGACTAGCAGCGAGGGAACCGAGGAATTGGTGTGGGCGGCCGAGGCGATGATTACGTCGCGGACCTTCACCGAGTCTAGGTACGCCCCGCAGGTGCCGACTCGGCAGATCCGCCGGACGCCGTAGAAGCGGTACAGCTCGGTGGCGTAGATCGACAGCGAGGGCAGGCCCATCCCCGAGGCCATGACCGACATCGAGGTGCCCTTGTAGTTGCCGGTGTAGCAGCCGATGCCGCGGACCTCGGAGACCAACTGGGCATCGTCGAGGAAATCGGTGGCGATCTTCTCGGCGCGCCTCGGGTCTCCGGGCATCAGGACCAAGGGGGCGATCTGACCGGGTTCGGCGCTGATGTGGGGCGTTGCCATGGCGGGCTCCTGTCGGTATTGGTTCCGCGACAGCCTAGTGGGCGAGGCCTTACGGCATGGGGCCGACAACACATGACCCCGAGGCCGTGGCCCCGGGGTCATGACGGGTGGCAGGTGTAGGGTTCGAACCTACGTAGGCTGAGCCGACGGTTTTACAGACCGCTCCCTTTGGCCACTCGGGCAACCTGCCGTGCGCTTCGCGGATACAAACGCGCCTAAGAACCATAGCAGCCCAGGTGCCGATCTCGCCAGGCAGATTCCGACTCGCGCGGCCGGGTGTTCGTCCTGTATGGTTATCCGGCGGCTGGCCCCTATAGCTCAGTCGGCAGAGCGTCTCCATGGTAAGGAGAAGGTCTGCGGTTCGATTCCGCATGGGGGCTCCGACAGCAGCTCTCAGGCCCGGGCCCCTCCAGGAGTCCGGGCCTGAGGGGGCAAGGCGGGATAGCTCAGTCGGTAGAGCGAGCGGCTCATAATCGCTAGGTCACGGGTTCAAGTCCCGTTCCCGCTACCGAGCCGAGAAACATCGAGACGAAGGGCGACCAGGATGGCCAAGAAGGCGGGCGACATCCGTCCGAAGATCACGCTCGCGTGCACCACCTGCAAGGAGCGCAACTACATCACCAAGAAGAACCGGCGCAACGATCCGGATCGGTTGGAGCTGAAGAAGTACTGCCCGCGCTGCTCGACCCATGTTGCGCACCGCGAGACCCGCTGACCTCAGGTTCGGCTGACGAACGAGACCGGGACCGCCGCCGGCGGCCCGGTCTTTGTCGTGCCCAGGCCGGTTGTGTCGCCCTGCGTGATCAGGTGTCTGGGCATCCGTACGGCATCGCCGCACGGTGTGTCCGGGGAGCGGCTCAGGGGCTGAGCCGAGTCTCGAGCGGCCGGTGGGTCAGGTCCACCACCCAGGTTCGGGTGACGGTCCAGGCGGTGGGCGATAGCGAGGCCCGACGTCCGTTCGCGATCACATCGCAGGTCACCGACCATTTACCGGTGTGGGTGACCTCGATCAGCGAGGATCGGGGTACCGGGCGGACCGTCAGCAGCGGCTCGCTGGGTTCCACCTTCCAGCGGATCGATTCGCGGACCACCGGCTCGTTAGCGTTGGCGGTGATGCTCTGCGGGCAGCCGGCCGGGGCCAGATCACGCTGCTGTTGGCAGCGGGAGATGGCCTCCCGGGTGAGCCGTTGGGCATGGGAGATGGCTTCGTCGGTGACCACCAGCCGCAACGCCCCGACGACCGGGGCCGCGCTCGGCCCGCGGACCAGCAGCACCGGTTCGCCGCCAGTGAAGGCGAGGTACGGGTTGGAGGTGTACAGCCGGTACCGTCCCGGGAAGGCGGCCAGACTGTCCACTCCCTCGGGGATCTCGATCCCGTTCACGTACAGCTTGGCGCCCGCGGCCCGTACCGAGGCGACCCCGAGGGTGCCGGGATCTTCGCTGAGCCGCCAGCTACCGTTGCGGTAGGTGGTGTGGAAGGTGGACGTGATGACGGTATCGCCCACCCGATAGTGGGCCTCGACGCGCTGGCCGCCGTCCAGGGCGGCGACTGGGCTGCCGACCGAGATCACCGTAAGCTGTCCCTCGGCTCCCGCATGCTGCAGCACCACATTGCTGAGCAGCAGATCATTGCCTGGTTGGGTGGCTAGGTACGACCGGGCGGTCTGGGCGTCAGCGTTCCCGATCGCCTCCAGGTAGGCCCGGACCACCGCACCGGAGGTAGCCGGCCCTTTGCCGCCCAGGGCGGCGATGTTGATCCCGAAACGGTTGACGTTCAAGGCCGCCCCGACCGCGAGCAGGACGATCGTCAGGGACAGCGCTAGGCCGGTCGCGAAAGGGGCAAAATTGGGCAGGGTGATCTGGTCCAGCGCCAGCGCGGTCCGCGGCGGCGCCGGCCAGACGGCGCCGCTGGCCGGTAACGGCTGGCTTAGGTCGATCCCTTCTGCCGTTTTCTCGTGAGCGGGGTCCGGTTCAGGGGCTGCTGCATCAGCGATCAGCCAGGCCGCATCATCCGGCTCCGGCTGCCAGTCCTGGTCCGGGTCGCCGGAATCACTGATCAGCCAGGCCGAGTCGTCGATCGGGTTGCTACTCGAGGGGCCGGGGGGGTTCGGCCCGGCTCCTGCCGCGGTGCCCGGCCATAGGGGGGTCGCCGCAGTGGCGCGTGGTGTGGTCCGGGACGGATCCCGGTTTCCCTCAGACGACATGGGAGGAGCCTAACCGCCAAGACCGGTGGTCCGGCGCTCTTGCGCGCCGCTACGGTGGGGCAATGCCCATCAGCGACGCCCATGTCGGGCGCACCTACCCGGCCACGTCGGCGTACCGGGTCAGCGCAGCCAAGATCCATGACTTCGCCGCCGCCCTCCAGGACCGGTCGCCCGAGTACCGGGGGGAGCAGCCGATCGCGCCGCCGACCTTCGCAGCTGTGGTCGCCGCCCAGGCCTGGGAGGCGTTGTTCGCGGATCCGGAACTGGAATTGGCCTTAAACCGGGTGGTCCATGCCAGCCAGTCCTTCCACTGGCACCGGCCGCTACGTAGTGACGACCAGGTGGTCGCGACCCTGAGCATCGACCAAGTCCGGGTCCGGGCAGCGGTGGAGCTGATCGGGATCACCGTGCACCTGGTGACGGTCGACGGGGAGCCGGTCTGCGATGCCGGCTCCACTCTGGTGCATACGAGGGCCGCATGAACGCCGAGGTGGGCCAGCAGCTGCCCCCGCTCACGGTCCGGCTTACCCGGACTGACCTGGTTCGCTACGCCGGTGCTTCCGGCGACCTGAACCCGATCCACCACAGTGACCGGGCAGCCGCAGAGCTTGGGTTGCCGGGGGTGCTGGCCCACGGCATGCTCACTATGGGCCTGGCGCTGCGTGTGGTGACCGATTGGGCCGGATCGCAGCAGATTCGTCGCTACTCGGCGCGGTTTACCAGGCCGGTCGTGGTGCCCGATGACGGCGTCGGCGTCGAGTTGCGGTTCGTCGGCCAGGTGACACAGGTCAGCGAGGACCAGATCACGGTAAGCATCGACGCCACCTGTCACGGCGAGAAAGTGTTGGGCCAGGCGGTGGTGGAGATCGCCCGATGAGCTCGGCCGAGCCGGGGTCGTTGCTGGCCGAGTACACGACGGTCAGGACCGGCGGACCGGCGCGGCGGTTGGTGTTCGCCCGTACCGTCGACGACCTGGTTGCCACGGTGAGTACGGCGGACGCCGCCGGAGAACCGGTGTTGGTCCTGGGCGGCGGCTCCAACACCATCGTCGCCGACGAGGGCTTCGACGGTGTGGTCGTCCTGGTAGCGACGCGTGGTCTGGACGCCGATGTCTCTGCCTGTTCAGGGGCCTTTGTGACCGTGGCCGCGGGGGAGCCTTGGGATGAGCTAGTGGCGACCAGCGTGGCCCAGGAATGGGTGGGTCTGGAGGCTCTGTCGGGGATTCCGGGCGCGACCGGAGCGACCCCGATCCAGAATGTCGGGGCGTACGGGGCTGAGGTCGCCCAGACCGTAGCCTCAGTGCGGACCTGGGATCGCCGTGATGGTTGCTATCGCAGCTTTGCCGCTGCTGACTGCGGGTTCGGTTACCGCAGCAGTCGGTTCAAGACCGAGCCGGGTCGGTACCTGGTGGTCGAGGTGCGTTTCCAACTGGCTTTGGGGTCGCAGTCGGCCCCGATCCGCTACGCCGAGTTGGCTCGTCGGCTTGGGATCGGGCTCGGCGAACGGGCCCCGGCAGCTCAGGTACGTGAGGCGGTGCTCGAATTGCGGCGCAGCAAGGGCATGGTGGTGGATGTGGCGGACCACGACACCTGGTCGACCGGGTCCTTCTTCATGAACCCGGTGCTGGAGCAGCGAGCTGCGTCGGCGTTGCCGGACGACGCTCCCCGTTTTCTGCAGCCTGACGGGCGGGTGAAGACGTCGGCCGCCTGGCTGATCCAGCGGGCCGGCTTTGAACCCGGCTACGGCAGCGGGGCGGCCCGGCTGTCCACCAAGCACAGTCTGGCGTTGACCAACCGGGGCGGGGCCACCACGGCCGATCTCCTGGATCTGGCCCGGGAGATTCGCGACGGGGTCGAGGCGCGATTTGGGGTCCGACTAGTCCCCGAACCGGTGCTGGTGGGCTGTGATCTCGAGGCTCGGTTCGACGGGCGCGACGAAACCACGTAGACTCTGGGACTCGGTGGGCCGTTCCGGGGTCTGATGGTGCCCTCAGTCCGGGTCCGAACCACCAGAGGGCAATAGCTCAATTGGCAGAGCAGCGGTCTCCAAAACCGCAGGTTGGGGGTTCAAGTCCCTCTTGCCCTGCGAAGCCAGCATGCTCATCGCCGGCAGCGCGCCTGACCGTTGCGTCGCGCCCCGGCGCGGCGTACGACAGAAGGACACACACGTGGCGAAGCACCAGCGCACCGTCTCGGTTCCCGAGCCGGAGCCCTCTGCCGCGCCCAAGGACGGGCTGGACTCCGAGGCCGGCTACATCCCGGCCGGTGCCGATCCTGAGGCCGTTGCCGGCGAGGAGATCACCGAGCAGGCCGGTGGCGGCCAGGCCGCTGTGACTGAGGAGACCGATGCCGGCGCAGAGTCGGCTGTGACGGCGGAGGAGTCTTCCGGCGAGGGCGATGCCGAGCCGGTCGAGTTGAAAGGCCATGGTCTCGACATTCTGGATGCCCGTGGCGAGACCGACCTTCCTGACGAGGCGGCAGATCCTGCGGGCACTGAGGACCAGGCGGAGGACGACGACTCAGACGACCCGGAGCAGAACGAGGACGCCGCGAAGAAGACCCGGGCTGCGGTCTCGATCCGCAAGACCCGTTCGTCCAAGGCCCCGACTAAGAGACGGGGCGTCAAGACCCCGGCCCGCAAGGAGTCGAAGGTCACGGCGACCGAACGGCGCACCACCCCGTTCCAGTTCGTGCGGGAGTCGGTCGCCGAATTGCGCAAGGTGGTCTGGCCGACAGTGCCCCAGCTGCGGACCTACTTTGTGGTGGTCCTGATCTTTGTCACCTTCGTGATCGCGCTGGTCGGCCTGCTGGACTTCGGGCTCGGCTGGGCACTGCTCCGGATTTTCGGCTGAGGCAGAGGAGATGCTTCATGGCAACTGACACCCCTGACGAGACCCCGGTCGAGGAGGAGATTCCCACCGAGGACGAGATCTCGATCACCTTCGACGAGGTGGACGATGATCCCGCCGCTAGCGAGCCGGTTCTCAATCTTGACCTGGGGGGCGACGACGAGGCGGATGACGAGACCGAAATCTCGCTCAATTTTGGGCAGGACGAGGCCGAGGAGGTTGTGGACCCCTCTGACACCGAGGCCGTCGCAGTCGCGGCGCTGCGCTCCGAGTTGAGGTCCAAGTTCGGCGAGTGGTACGTGGTGCACACGTACTCGGGGATGGAGAACCGGGTCAAGCAGAACCTGGAGCAGCGGGTCAAAGCTCTGAATATGGAGGACTACATCTTCGAGGCCGTGGTGCCGACCGAGGAGGTGGTCGAGATCCGCAATGGCTCCCGTAAGACCGTGACCCGGACCTCCCACCCGGGCTACGTCCTGGTCCGGATGGAGCTGACCGACGACTCCTGGTCGGCTGTACGTCACACGCCATCGGTCACCGGCTTCCTGGGGTACGGCAACAACCCGGTCCCCTTGGCGATCGACGAGGTGGTCAGCATGCTCTCGCGAGCCGCGATCGCCAAGGCGAACGCGGCCCATGCTCCCAGCGCCCGCCGTAAGAAGGTCGAGGTGGCGGACTTCGCCGTCGGTGACTCCGTGATGGTGGTCGACGGTCCGTTCGCCGGCGTCCACGCCTCGATCACCGAGATCCACGCGCACAACCAGAAGGTGAAGGCCCTGGTCGACTTCATGGGCCGGGAGACGCCCGTCGAGTTGACCTTCAGCCAGATCCAGAAGGCGTAGCGTGAGGCCCCGACCGGGGCCACCCACCAGGCCGGGGCACCGGCCGCCAACCACACAACCAAGGACCCGAACAGCATGCCAGCTAAGAAGAAGGTCGCGTCCCTCGTCAAGGTCGCGCTGAACGCCGGAGCGGCGACTCCGGCTCCGCCCGTCGGCACCGCCCTCGGCCCCCACGGGGTCAACATCATGGAGTTCTGCAAGCAGTACAACGCTGCGACTGAGGCCATGCGGGGCACCATCATTCCGGTCGAGATCACGATCTACGAGGACCGGAGCTTCACCTTCATCACCAAGACTCCGCCGGCTTCCCAGCTGATTAAGAGGGCTGCTGGGATCCAGAGTGGCTCGTCGGTGCCGCACAAGACCAAGGTCGGCCAGATCAGCCGCGACCAGGTCCGTGAGATCGCCGAGACCAAGATGCCGGACCTCAATGCCAACGACATCGAGGCGGCGATGAAGATCGTCGAGGGAACGGCCCGCAGCATGGGCGTCACCGTCGAATGATCTTCCACGCGCCCGGCGCGTGACCATCGTGGTAGGGCCGGTGCGGCCCGTCGTACCACACCTGGCCAGCCGTCATCCGCGACGGCCGACGAAAGGAACCAGATATGAAGCACAGCAAGGCCTACCGGGCTGCAGCGCAGGCCATCGGCCGCGATCAGCTCTACTCGCCGGGCGAGGCGATTGCCCTCGCCCGACAGAACGCGTTCAGCAAGACCGACGAGACGGTCGAGGTGGCGATGCGGCTTGGGGTTGATCCCCGTAAAGCCGACCAGATGGTCCGCGGCACGGTCAACCTTCCTCACGGTACGGGCAAGACGGCACGGGTCCTCGTCTTTGCTACCGGCGAGAAGGCCGCGGACGCGGTGGCCGCGGGCGCCGACGAGGTCGGTTCTGATGAGCTGATCGACAAGGTGGCCGGCGGCTACCTGGACTTCGACGCGGTCGTGGCAACTCCCGACTTGATGGGCAAGGTCGGCCGGCTCGGACGGGTCCTCGGCCCGCGCGGACTGATGCCGAACCCGAAGACCGGCACCGTCACCATGGACGTGGGCAAGGCCGTGACTGACATCAAGGGCGGCAAGATCGAGTTTCGCGTGGACCGGCACGCCAACCTGCACTTCATCATCGGCAAGGTCTCGTTTCAGCCCGGGCAGTTGCTGGAGAACTACGTGGCTGCGATCGACGAGGTGCAGCGGCTCAAGCCGAGTACCTCCAAGGGCCGCTACATCAAGAAGATCACCGTGGCCACTACCTTCGGTGTTGGGGTCCCTGTCGACCCGACCCGCAAGCCAGACGAGATGAGCGCCTGAGCCGGCCTAGCCGCCGGATGCCGCAGCGCCAGGGTGTGCCGATGAGGCCACCCTGGCGCTGCTGGTTACGAGCTGGTCGAGACGTGATTTGTCGATGAGTCCTCAGTCCGCTACCCTTGAAAGGCCAAAGATCGCTGGCTGACTTCGGGGTTCCGGAGTCCGAAGAGACCGAGTCCATCGGAGGAGGTCAACCCGCGTAGGTGATGCTGAGGATGATCTCGTCATGAGATCCGCGCCCGGGCCCTACGCGCCGGGCTTTTTTCATGCTCGGAGCTGATCCGCGGCAGCAGGGACGAGAATGTGGAAGGAGACCTCATGGCGAGGCCGGACAAGGCAGCCGCGGTCGCGAGTCTCAAGGAACAGTTCTCCTCGAGCACCGCGGTCGTGCTGACCGAGTACCGCGGGCTCAAGGTCAAAGACCTCAAGGAGCTGCGGCGATCGCTCGGGGCTGACGCCACGTACGCCGTCGCGAAGAACACCCTGACCACGATCGCCGCCCGGGAAGCGGGCATCGATGGGCTGGATGACCACCTGTCAGGGCCGACGGCGATCGCCTTCATCAACGGTGATATCGCCACCGTGGCCAAGGGACTGCGGAATTTCGCGAGGACCAACCCTGCTCTGGTCATCAAGGGCGGAGTCTTGGACGGTCGGGTCTTGGACTCCGATGCTGTGAAGAAGCTCGCCGACCTGGAATCGCGCGAGGTGCTGCTAGCCAAGCTGGCCGGCGCGATGCAGGCGAACCTATCCAAGGCGGTCTACCTGATCGCGGCGCCGCTGTCCCAGGCGGCTCGTGCTCTGGGCGCTTTGGAGCGGGCGGCGACGGAGAACCCGTCGCTGATCGGTGGGGCCGGTTCAACATCCGCCGCCGACCAGAAGCAGGAGCCTGCCGACGGCACGTCGGCTACCGCGGCCTCAGCCGCGCATCCGGGAGAGGTTGACACCTCGACCGACACCACCGCCGAGATCACCTCGGCCGACGATGCGGCTAGCGCCGCGACCGAGTGAGGAAGGAAGTCATTTATGGCGAAGCTCAGCAACGATGAGCTCCTTGATGCGTTCAAGGAGATGTCCCTGATCGAACTCAGTGAGTTCGTGAAGCTGTTCGAGGAGACCTTCGGTGTCACCGCCGCTGCTCCAGTCGCGGTCGCGGCTGCGGGAGCCCCGGCAGCGGCCGGTGATGCTCCAGCTGAGGCGGTCGAGGAGCAGAGCGAGTTCGACGTGATCCTGGACTCTGCGGGCGACAAGAAGATCCAGGTCATCAAGGAGGTGCGTACGCTCACCAGCCTCGGCCTGAAGGAGGCCAAGGACCTGGTCGAGGCAGCTCCGAAGCCGATCCTGGAGAAGGTCACGAAGGAGGCTGCAGCGAAGGCTAAGGAGCAGCTCGAAGGCGCGGGAGCGACGGTTACCGTCAAGTGAGGTTCTGAAGCGCGTGAGGTCGGCCCGCCGAGGGCCGGCCTCACCGCTTACCCCGTTTCATCCGACTCGGGGACGCAGAACCGGCCCGCTCCCGAAGGGGCGGGCCGGTGAGCTTGGGGGGTGAACAGTTGATTCCGCGGCTGCGGGATCTAGGCTGTTTACGGAGCGAGCGTCACCTGGGTGATGGCCCAGTCGCCTTCACCGCCACAGGGGCCGGCCATGGCGTTGGTGCTAGAGCCAAGGACCAGGCCAGCTGACAGGGCAGCGGCGACCAAGGCTTGGACGATCCGGCGGGAACTGAACATCTGTGCCTCCTGAGAAGCTTCTAGGGAACCTTGACACCAATACTATAAGGGGCGTTGACTTAATGTCAATACAGAATCGGCCATCTGGCCCTGACAAGGGAGGAAAGCGCATGCGCATCTCTGGAGGATTCGGTGCACGGGTGCGGGAGCTACGACGCATCCGAGGGCTCACCCAGGCGGAACTGGGTGGTGAGGCCTACACCGGCAGCTACATCTCCTACTTGGAGAGCGGCCGTCGGACGCCGACGGAAGACGTGGCTCGCTACATCGCTCGCCGGCTCGCGGTGGACCCGTCCGAGCTGGGCATCGGCGGTGCGGCATCGATGGGTACCGACTTGGCGATCGCCAGCCAGCTGATGGTGGCTGACCGCCACCTGCATACCTGCGAATGGGACGAGGCCCTCGCTGCGGCCCGCAATGCCGAGAGCGTTGCTCGCAGCTCGGGACGCATGGACCGGGCCTGGGAGTGCCGTTTCATGCAGTGCCGGATCCTGATCGAATCCGAGCAGTTTGCCGAGGGCGCGGAGCTCGCGGTGGAACTGGCTGACGACGCGGCTTTTAACTCGGCTTCCGTGGTGCAGGGGGACGCGCTCACGCTGGCGGCCCGGGGGATGCGCTCGGTGGGTCGTCTGGACGAGGCCCTGCAGCACGCCACGGCAGCTTTGCGCTACGCCCCCGACCTGATCCGCCGCGCCGAGGCTCTGCTGCAGGTGGTGGCTGTTCGGGCGGTATTGGGCGATCCGTTCGCGGAGTGGGCCGACACGGTCGAGGCGATCGAGGAAGTGGCGACCCAGCTGCCGCGCGGGCATCTGCTCGGCCGGATCTACTGGACCCTGGGTAACATCTACCACCAGCAGGGCGATATCGAGCGGGGTGAGCGTTGCCACGGCGAGGCGGCCCAGCTGATCACGTCCTCTGTCGATCTGATCCTGTGGTCGCGGCTGCACCGGGTGATCGCCCATCACCGGTTGCTGCGGGGCGTCACTGACGGCGTCGCCGAGCAGCTGGCTCAGGCGGAGAATGCCATGACGCTGACCGGGCGGATCACCGATCTGGTCGAACTCTGGGTGGACTCGGCCCGGTTGTCCCTCATGGAGGGAGACCTGGAGGCTGGCCTGATCCGCGTCCGGGGAGCCTTGGACCACGACGCGATGCGGGTGCCCTGCCCCCCGCGTGCCGCGGCCTACGAGCTGCTCGGGGAGATCCTGCTGGCGAAGGGTGACGCCGGTGGTGCCCGGGCTGCCTACCGGGCGGTGGCTACCGACTATGAGGCGATGGGTGCCCCGGCTCGGGCTCTGGACGCCTGGCGACGCGCCGCGACCGTCCCAGACGGCGAGGCAGATTGACACGGTGTCAGGGGAGTCGGAGAATAGCGCCAGCGTCAACGTGTCCCCCAAGCCCGCGCTGGCGCGAGAGGCTCAGCCTCGCCGAAGCCGGCGTTCCCTGGCCGAGGGAACGCCGGCTTCGTGCTAGCCTCGGGCGGCCGGGTGCCTTGGGCCGTCGACGATCGGCGTGAGGGGCGGTGGCCCTGCGGGTTTGCTATCCTGCCCCGCTGCCACTATGCTTGTGGTTTGCCCATCGCCTTGTACGACCTGTGTGCTTGACACGGGTCGTTCAGCGTGCTCGAAAACTCTGGCGAGTTCTGGAAGGACCACATCTTGGCCGCCTCGCGCACCGCGTCGAAGTCCACAGCGAAGAACACGAACGTCGTCTCCACCAGCGGGCGCATCTCGTTCGCGAAGATCCACGAGCCTCTCGAAGTCCCGAACCTGCTCGACCTGCAGGTGGACTCCTTCCACTGGCTGGTGGGCAACGCGATCTGGGCCGAGCAGGTCGAGCAGGCTCTCACCGCTGGCCGTACCGACGTCAACACCAAGTCCGGGCTGGAGGAGATCTTCGAGGAGATCTCACCCATCGAGGACTTCTCCGAGACCATGTCGCTGTCCTTCCGCGACCACCGGTTCGAGGAGCCCAAGCACTCGGTCGAGGAGTGCCGCGACCGGGACGTCACCTACGCCGCCCCACTCTTCGTGACCGCCGAGTTCGTGAACAACGACACCGGCGAGATTAAGAGCCAGACGGTCTTCATGGGTGACTTCCCCCTGATGACCGACAAGGGCACCTTCATCATCAACGGGACCGAGCGGGTGGTGGTCTCGCAACTGGTGCGTTCACCCGGGGTGTATTTCGAACAGACCCCCGACAAGACCTCGGACAAGGACATCTTCACCTGCAAGGTGATCCCGTCGCGGGGAGCCTGGCTGGAGTTCGAGGTCGACAAGCGCGACCTGGTCGGGGTCCGTTTGGACCGCAAGCGCAAGCAAAACGTGACCGTACTGCTGAAGGCGCTGGGCTGGAGCGACGAACGGATCCTGGAGGTTTTCGGGGACTTCGAGTCGATGCGGCTGACCCTGGAGAAGGACCACATCGGCACCCAGGACGAGGCCCTGCTCGACATCTACCGCAAGCTGCGCCCAGGCGAGCCGCCGGCTCGAGACGCCGCCCAGCAGCTGCTGGAAAACTATTATTTCAACCCGAAGCGGTACGACCTGGCCAAGGTTGGCCGGTACAAGATCAACAAGAAGCTCGGCCTGTCCGAGCCCTTCGATCAGCAGGTGCTGACCGAAGCCGACATCGTGGCCGCGATCCGGTACGTGGTCGCCCTGCACGAGGGCCGCGAGAGCTTGGATGGTCTGCCGGTCGAGACCGATGACATCGACCACTTCGGCAATCGTCGCCTGCGGACGGTGGGGGAACTGATCCAGAACCAGTTGCGGACCGGTCTGGGCCGGATGGAGCGGGTGGTCCGGGACCGGATGACCACCCAGGACATCGAGGCGATCACTCCGCAGACCCTGATCAATATTCGCCCAGTAGTGGCCGCGCTGCGGGAATTCTTCGGAACCTCGCAGCTGTCGCAGTTCATGGACCAGACCAACCCGGTGGCCGGCCTGACCCACAAGCGGCGGCTGTCAGCCCTTGGCCCGGGCGGTCTGTCGCGAGACCGGGCCGGCATGGAGGTTCGTGACGTTCACACCTCTCACTATGGCCGGATGTGCCCGATCGAGACCCCGGAGGGTCCGAATATCGGCCTGATCGGCTCGCTGGCCTCATTCGCCCGGGTGAACGCCTTCGGCTTTATCGAGACTCCGTACCGCAAGTGCATCGACGGCCAGGTGACTGACCAGATCGACTACCTCACCGCCGACGAGGAGGATCGGTACCTGATCGCCCAGGCCAACGCCACCCTGGATGACGAGGGTCGGTTCACCCAGGAACGGGTGCTGGTGCGGACCAAGCACGACGTGGACCAAGTCGCCCCGACCGACGTCCAGTACATGGACGTCTCGCCGCGGCAGATGGTCTCGGTCGCGACCGCCCTGATTCCGTTCTTGGAGCATGACGATGCCTCCCGGGCCTTGATGGGCGCCAACATGCAGCGGCAGGCGGTGCCGCTGGTGCGCAACGAGGCCCCGTACGTCGGCACCGGCATGGAGTACCGCGGGGCGGTCGATGCCGGTGATGTCACCGTTGCTTCCAAGGCCGGCGGGGTCACTGGCGTCAGCGCCGACCTGATCGAGGTCGCCAATGACGACGGCACTTACACCGCGTACCGGCTGGACAAGTTCGTCCGTTCTAACCAGGCCACTTGTATCAACCAGCGGCCGCTGGTCGAGGTGGGGCAACGGGTCGAGGTGGGCACTCCGCTCGCCGACGGTGCCTGCACCGACCGGGGCGAGATGGCTCTGGGACGTAACCTGCTGGTGGCCTTCATGCCGTGGGAGGGTCACAACTACGAGGATGCGATCATTCTCAGCCAGCGGCTGGTCCAAGACGATGTGCTGACCTCGATCCACATCGAGGAGCACGAGGTCGACGCCCGTGACACCAAACTGGGCGCCGAAGAGATTACCCGCGATATCCCGAACGCGGCCGATGAGCTGCTCGCCGATTTGGACGACCGGGGCATCATCCGAATCGGTGCCGAGGTCGGCACCGGTGACATTCTGGTCGGCAAAGTTACCCCGAAGGGCGAGACTGAGCTGACTCCGGAGGAACGGCTGCTGCGGGCGATCTTCGGTGAGAAGGCTCGCGAGGTCCGCGACACCTCAATGAAGGTGCCTCACGGCGAGACCGGGACCGTAATCGGGGTGCGGGTCTTCGACCGGGAGGACGGCGATGAGCTCCCGCCCGGGGTGAACCAGTTGGTGCGGGTCTATGTCGCCCAGAAGCGCAAGATCTCCGACGGTGACAAGCTTGCCGGGCGGCACGGCAACAAGGGAGTGATCTCGAAGATCCTGCCAGTCGAGGACATGCCTTTCCTGGCTGACGGCACGCCGGTCGACATCGTGCTGAACCCGCTTGGTGTGCCCTCCCGGATGAACGTCGGGCAGGTGCTCGAAACCCACCTGGGGTGGGTGGCTAAGGCCGGCTGGGACATTACCGATGTCGACGAGCCCTGGGCCGAGCGGCTGCGTGGCGTCGGGCTGGGTCGGGTCGAGGGCGGTGCCCGGTTGGCGACCCCGGTCTTTGACGGGGCCAATGAGGAGGAGATCGCTGGGCTGCTCGAGTATGGGCTGCCGAACCGAGACGGCGACAAGCTGATGGACGCCGGCGGCAAGGTTCAGCTCTTCGACGGACGCTCTGGCGAGCCATACCCGGAGCGGGTCGGCGTCGGCTACATCTACATGCTGAAGCTGCACCACCTGGTCGACGACAAGATCCATGCCCGCTCGACTGGCCCGTACTCGATGATCACCCAGCAGCCCCTGGGGGGCAAGGCCCAATTCGGTGGCCAGCGTTTCGGTGAGATGGAGGTCTGGGCGCTGGAGGCGTACGGGGCGGCCTGGGCGCTGCAGGAGCTGCTCACCATCAAATCCGACGATGTGCCAGGCCGGGTGAAAGTGTACGAGGCGATCGTCAAGGGTGAGAACATCCCCGAGCCGGGCATCCCCGAGTCGTTCAAGGTATTGGTGAAGGAGATGAAGTCGCTCTGCCTCAACGTCGAAGTGCTGTCCTCTGACGGGCAAGTGGTCGAACTGCGAGACTCCGAGGACGACTACCGCTCGGCCGAGGAACTCGGGATCGACCTGTCCCGGCGGCCCGGAGCCGACCACTTCAGCGCGCTGGACGAAGTCTGAGTCTCTCAGTCCCACACACCCACGGCAACGCACAAGTCCCGGTGATGACCGGGAGAAGGTGAACACACAGTGCTGGACGTCAACTTCTACGACGAGCTGCGGATCGGGCTGGCTACCGCTGAGCAGATCCGCGAATGGTCACACGGCGAGGTCAAGAAGCCTGAGACCATCAACTACCGGACTCTGAAACCGGAGCGCGACGGTCTGTTCTGCGAGAAGATCTTTGGTCCGACCCGGGACTGGGAATGCTACTGCGGTAAGTACAAGCGGGTCCGGTTCAAGGGAATCGTCTGCGAGCGCTGCGGCGTCGAGGTCACCCGGTCCAATGTCCGGCGGGAGCGGATGGGCCACATCGAGTTGGCCGCCCCGGTTACCCACATCTGGTATTTCAAGGGCGTCCCGTCCCGGCTTGGCTACCTGCTCGACATCGCGCCGAAGGACCTCGAGAAGGTCATCTACTTCGCGGCGTACATGATCACCGAGGTCGATGAGCAGGCCCGTCACCGCGACCTGCCGTCCCTGGAGAGCAAGGTCGAGGTCGAGCGCAAGCATCTTGCCGCTCGCCGCGACCACGACATCAATGTCCGGATGGTGAAACTGGAAGAGGACCTCGACCAGCTCGAGACCGAGGGCGCTAAGGCGGACATCAAGAAGAAGGTCCGTGACGGCGCCGAGAAGGAGATCAAGCTGATCCGGGACCGGACCCAGCGCGAGCTGGATCGGCTGGAGGCGGTCTGGGCCCGGTTCAAGAGCCTCAAGGTGCAGGACCTGGAAGGTGACGAGATCCTCTACCGGGAGATGAAGAACCGGTTCGGGAAGTACTTCAGCGGCTCGATGGGTGCCGAGGCGATCAAGGCCCGGCTGACCAGCTTCGACCTGGAAGCCGAGGCCGAGTCGCTGCGCGAGGTGATCCGTACCGGTAAGGGGCAGCGCAAAACCCGCGCCCTGAAGCGGCTGAAGGTAGTCGCGGCCTTCCTCCAAACTGCTAATTCGCCGTCGGGCATGGTGTTGGACGCGGTGCCGGTGATCCCGCCGGACCTGCGTCCGATGGTTCAGCTGGACGGTGGCCGGTTCGCCACGAGCGACCTGAACGACCTGTACCGGCGGGTGATCAACCGCAACAACCGGCTGAAGCGGCTGCTGGATCTGGGGGCCCCCGAGATCATCGTCAACAACGAGAAGCGGATGCTGCAGGAGGCGGTCGACTCCCTGTTCGACAACGGTCGGCGGGGGCGTCCGGTGACCGGGCCGGGTAACCGTCCGCTGAAGTCGATCTCCGACATGCTCAAGGGCAAGCAGGGCCGCTTCCGGCAGAACCTGCTCGGCAAGCGCGTCGACTACTCCGGCCGTTCGGTGATCGTAGTCGGCCCGCAGCTGAAGCTGCACCAGTGCGGACTGCCGAAGGCGATGGCGTTGGAGCTGTTCAAACCCTTCGTGATGAAGCGCCTCGACGATCTCAACCACGCCCAGAACATCAAATCCGCCAAACGGATGGTGGAGCGCCAGCGACCGGTGGTGTGGGATGTGCTGGAAGAGGTCATCGCCGAACATCCGGTGCTGCTGAACCGGGCCCCGACGCTGCACCGGCTGGGCATCCAGGCTTTCGAGCCGCAGCTGATCGAGGGCAAGGCGATCCAGATCCACCCGCTGGTCTGCACCGCCTTCAACGCCGACTTCGACGGCGATCAGATGGCGGTCCATCTGCCGCTGAGCGCCGAGGCCCAGGCCGAGGCCCGGATTCTGATGCTGAGCACCAATAACATCTTGAAACCGGCCGACGGGCGTCCGGTGACTATGCCCACCCAGGACATGATCATCGGCCATTACTTCCTGACCTTGCAGCGTGACGGGCTGCCGGGTGAAGGCCGGGCCTTCGCTTCGGTCGCCGAGGCGATCATGGCCTTCGACCAGGGTGAGATCAAGATCGGGACCAGGATCCGGCTTCGGCTGCGCGACATCGTCCCACCGCCGGGAGCCGAGTTGCGCCCTGACGGGACGATCCTGCTTGAGACCACCCTGGGGCGGGCCCTGTTCAATGAGGCGCTCCCAGCGGACTACCCCTTCGTCGACAAGGAAGTGGGTCGCAAGCAGCTGGGCACGATCATCAACGACCTCGCTGAGCGGTACCCGAAGACCCAGGTGGCGACCACCCTGGACAATCTCAAGGATCTGGGCTTCCGGTGGGCGACCCGCTCCGGGGTGACGGTCTCGATCGCTGACGTCCAGACCCCGCCGACCAAGAAGGAGATCCTGGCCGGCTATGAGGCGAAGGCGTCCAAGGTCGACAAATTGTACGACCGGGGCCAGGTCACCGAGGAGGAGCGCCGTCAGGAGCTGATCCAGATCTGGACCGACGCCACGGCCGAGCTGACTGCCGCGATGGAGGCAAACTTCACCCGCGAGAACCCGATCTTCATGATGGTGCACTCGGGGGCCCGTGGAAACATGACTCAGATGCGGCAGATCGCCGCCATGCGGGGCCTGGTGGCCAACCCGAAGGGTGAGATCATCCCGACCCCGATCAAGTCCAACTTCCGTGAAGGCCTGTCGGTGCTGGAGTACTTCATCTCCACTCACGGTGGCCGCAAGGGGCAGGCGGACACCGCCTTGCGGACCGCGGACTCTGGTTATCTGACCCGGCGGCTGGTCGACGTCAGCCAAGACGTGATCATCCGCGAGGAGGACTGCGGCACCGAGCGTGGCCTGCAGAAGGTGATCGCGGTTCCCAACGCCAAGGGCCAGCTGGTCACCGCCGACAACGTCGAGACCAGCGTGTACGCCCGTTCGCTGGCGACTGCGGTGCACGACGCCGACGGCAACGAATTGCTGCCAGCCGGGGTGGACTTGGGCGACGTCAACATCCGGATGCTGATCGACAACGGGATCACCCAGGTCAAGGTCCGCTCCGTGCTGACCTGCGAATCAGCCACCGGCACCTGCGCCATGTGCTACGGCCGTTCGTTGGCCACCGGCAAGCTGGTGGATGTCGGTGAGGCGGTCGGGATCGTTGCGGCCCAATCGATCGGCGAGCCTGGCACCCAGCTGACGATGCGGACTTTCCACACCGGTGGTGTGGCCGGCGACGACATCACTCAGGGTCTGCCCCGTGTGGTGGAGCTCTTTGAGGCCCGTACCCCCAAGGGCAAGGCACCGATTGCCGAGGCGGCGGGCCGGGTCCGGATCGACGAGACCGACCGGATCCGCAAGATCGTGATCGTGCGCGACGACGGCGGTGAGGATCTCTCGTACCCAGTTCCCCGCCGAGCTCGGCTGGAGTGGGACGACGCCCAACACGTACGGCATGCGATCGCCGACGGCGACCATGTCGAGGTGGGCCAGCAGCTCACCGCGGGCACTATCGACCCGCAGGACGTGCTTCGGGTGCGCGGTGTGCGCCGGGTGCAGGAACACTTGGTGGACGAAGTGCAGCAGGTGTATCGGACCCAGGGCGCCCCGATCCACGACAAGCACATCGAGATCATTATCCGGCAGATGCTGCGCCGGATCACGGTAATCGAGTCGGGCGACAGTACGCTGCTGCCCGGTGAGCTGGTCGACCGGGGCACCTACGAGGCCGCGAACCGGGCTGTGGTGACCGAGGGCGGCAGTCCCGCCCAGGGCCGACCGGTCCTGATGGGGATCACTAAGGCGTCGCTGGCGACAGAGTCTTGGCTGTCGGCGGCCTCGTTCCAGGAGACCACGAAGGTGCTCACCGACGCCGCTATTCACGGTAGGTCGGATTCTCTGCTGGGCCTGAAGGAAAACGTCATCCTGGGCAAGCTGATCCCGGCGGGTACCGGCCTAGACCGGTACCGCAACATCCGGGTAGAGCCGACCGCAGAGGCCCGCAGTAAGGCCTATGCGATCACCTACGACGAGTACGACTACGACTTCGGCGGTGGATCGGGCGCGGTCGTCCCCTTGGACGACTTCGACCTGGGTGATCTGCGCTGACCGAGGGTCGGATCATCTGAACGGGTACGGCGCCTCGATGGGGCGCCGTACCCGTTTGTTATGCCCTGGGCGGTTCGGCGGTCGCAGCGGCCAGACGCCAACCGGTGACCAACGCCACCAGACCACGTTCGAATTCTTCTTCGGCCGCCGGCCCGTACTCGAGCAGGGTGCGGGCCAGGTATGGGTGGGTGGTGGCATCTACCGCGGCCAGGACGCTGGCGACGTTGGCGGATGTGGACTGCTCGGCACCGCCGATCTCAGCCAGGACCTTGCCCACGGTGTAGCCAGACAGGCAGTCGATCAGTTCCATCGCGTCTTTGCCGGTGATCTCAGTCTGGTCGAGCCGGCCCAGGATCTGGTCCACGAGCCGCAGCATCGCCGGGGTGACCGAGGGCCGGGTGCCCACCAGGACCACCGCCCGGGGATGCTGGTAGAGGCGCTCCCGGAAGGCCCGGAAGACATCGCAGAGCACCTCCTGCCAGCTTTCGCCTGCGCGGACCTCGGGCAACTGGACCCCGAGCCAGATCTCCTCTACCAGGCTGTCCAGCAGCGCGGTCTTGCTCGGGATGTGGTGGTAAATGGCCATCGGGTCGACCCCGAGCCGTTGCCCGAGCCGGCGCATCGACAGCTGCTCAACCCCGGATTCGTCGAGCAGGGCCAGGGCTTCGATAAGGATCCGGTTACGGCTGAGGGGAGGTCGGGTGGCAGTCATGAGATCACTGTGCCATCTGGTCGGGCAGGGCCAGGGCTCGCGGATCCCCCAGGAACAGCTGCCGTTCTCGGATCACGACCACCACGGTCAGGACGAGCAGCAGTGCGGTCTGGATGAGTTTGGTGTCGGGATGGGTGGCGAAGACCTCGTTGGCGAAGTTCGCCGTGGTGTGCACGATCACCGCGACCATGATGCTGCGCCCGGAGCGGAAGTAGAGCCAGTTCATGAGCACCACAAAGGCCACCATGCTGATCGGGAAGTTGAGGCTGTGCAGCCAGCCCAAGTCGATCAGTTCAGCGTGGTAGTAGCCCTTGACGAATGACAGCGGCAGATGCCACAGCGCCCAGATTACGGTGAACAGCAGCGAGGCGGGTAGCAGCCGCAGCCGGCTCAGGAGCGCGTCCGTACCGTAGCTGTGCCAGGCCAATTCCTCGAGGATGGCGGCGACCAGCAGGACGCTCCAAACCGGCAGTACCCCAGCCGTGAACGAGAACCCATCCCGCGGCAGGAACTGCCCGGCGCTGTAGCCGAAAAGCAGGCTCACGGCCTGGGCTAATAGCAGGCTGACTGGCATCAGGGCCACCGCCGCGATCAGATAGCGCTTGGGGGCCCGGCGCGGCCACAGCAACCGTTGGCGGATATCGGCGCGTAGGTCGGGCCGGTCGCGGACCAACCAGGCCACCACTGCCACTGGCGAGATCAGGCCGAGCACGAGTAGCGCGGTGGTGGCGACCGCTGGGGTCTGTTGGGGCAGGTGGCTGAGCGCGGCGGCGACGCACCACAACGCCCAGGGGATCGCGCTTGCCAGGGCGTAGAACAGCACGGGGCGGTCGTAGCCGTATCGCGGCCGTCGATCGGGGAGGGTTGCGATACGGGGGTGTGCGATAGCCGGGGTCGTCATGAACATCTCCTCTACGGTGTAGAACGCGAATCACTCTACACCGTAGAACGGAGCAGGGCAAGGCCCGGTAGGATTCGGTCCCGTTGGCGGACGCCAGTGGGCGTTTTGACCGGCTGGGGTGTACCCACTAAAGTTGGACGGTGGGTTCGGTCTACTCGAACCGCTCGTGCACGCCCTGGTGCCGCTCCGGTGGGGCCAGCCCTGGAGCGGGCACACCGCAACGACTCAGCCCTGGCGGACGCGTGGCGAACGCGGTGCCGGGTTGGTCGACGCAGACTCTCCGGAGCCGCCTTGGCGACCCCGGGCCCGAAACAGCAGTGGTCACACGACACGGAAAAGAGACAGTCCCCGGTGCCTACGATTCAGCAGCTGGTCCGCAAAGGCCGCTCCGACAAGGTCAGCAAGACCAAGACGCCCGCTCTCAAGGGTTCACCCCAGCGTCGTGGCGTGTGCACCCGTGTGTACACCACTACGCCGAAGAAGCCGAACTCTGCCCTGCGTAAGGTGGCTCGGGTCCGGCTTTCGAGTGGGGTCGAGGTGACCGCGTACATCCCCGGTGTCGGCCACAACCTGCAGGAGCACTCGATGGTGCTGGTGCGGGGCGGTCGTGTGAAGGATCTGCCCGGCGTTCGCTACAAGATCATCCGCGGCGCGCTCGACACCCAGGCCGTCAAGAACCGTAAGCAGGCGCGCAGTCGCTACGGCGCCAAGAAGGAGAAGTAATGCCTCGCAAGGGCCCCGCACCCAAGCGCCCCGTGATGGTGGACCCCGTGTACGGGTCCCCGTTGGTCTCGCAGCTGGTCAGCAAGATCCTGCTCAACGGTAAGAAGACCATCGCCCAGGGCATCGTTTACACCGCCCTGGAGGGCACCCGCGAGAAGACCGGCGGTGTCGACCCGGTGCAGACCCTGAAGAAGGCGCTGGACAATGTCCGCCCCAGCATTGAGGTGAAGAGTCGCCGCGTTGGAGGCGCCACCTACCAGGTGCCGGTCGAGGTGAAGCCGGCCCGAGCCAACACCTTGGCCATGCGCTGGCTGGTCTCGTTCTCACGGGCTCGCCGTGAGAAGACGATGGCCGAGCGCCTGCGCAACGAGATCCTGGACGCGGCCAACGGGCTCGGCGCCGCCGTGAAGCGGCGCGAAGATACCCACAAGATGGCTGAAGCTAACCGCGCATTCGCCCACTACCGCTGGTGAGCGCGGCGCCCTCGACCCGGATCCCGGTTCGAGGGCGCAGCCATGTTCACCTCCAGACGACGTTGACCCGACAAACGACACAGAAAGCACACGATCGTGGCTGACAAGACGACAGACCTGGCCAAGGTTCGCAATATCGGGATCATGGCCCATATCGACGCGGGCAAGACGACCACGACCGAACGCATCCTGTTCTACACCGGGATCAACTACAAGATCGGCGAGGTACACGACGGCGCCGCGACGATGGACTGGATGCCGCAGGAGCAGGAACGCGGCATCACCATTACCTCCGCCGCCACCACCTGTTTCTGGAAGAACCACCAGATCAACATTATCGACACCCCCGGGCACGTCGACTTCACCATGGAGGTTGAACGGTCGCTGCGGGTACTCGATGGTGCGGTAGCCGTCTTTGACGGCGTCGCTGGAGTCGAACCACAGTCGCAGACGGTGTGGCGCCAGGCCACCAAGTACGGCGTCCCGCGGATCTGCTACGTGAACAAGCTGGACCGTACTGGTGCCTCCTTCGACTTCTGCGTCAAGACCATCCGGGAGCGGCTGAACGCTAACCCGCTGGTGATCCAGCTCCCGATCGGGGCCGAGGCCGATTTCCTGGGCGTCGTCGACCTGCTCGGGATGCGAGCCCTTACCTGGCGCGGTGAGACCGCGATCGGTGAGGATTACGCGGTTGAGGAGATTCCCGCCGAGCTGGCGCAGTGGGCTGCCGAGGCGCGCGAAGAGTTGATCCATGCCCTGGCCGAGGTCGATGACGAATTCGGTGAACTGTGGTTGGAGAAGGAGGACTCCGGCGAGGACTTCACCGTCGAGGAGCTGAAAACCGCGATTCGGCGGGCGGTACTGGGTAACCGTGGCAATGCCGTGATCTGTGGCACCTCCTTCAAGAACAAGGGTGTCCAGCCGTTGCTGGACGCGGTGATCGATTTCCTGCCGTCGCCGCTGGACGTGCCGGCGATTCAGGGCTTCAAACCCGGCGATGAGTCGGTAACCCTGGAGCGTCACCCCGACATCGCCGAGCCGCTGGCCGCGCTGGCCTTCAAGATCGCGGCCGACCCGCACCTGGGCAAGCTGACCTTCGTCCGGGTCTACTCCGGGGTGCTGAAGTCTGGCATGCAGGTACAGAACGCTACCCGGGGGCGTAAGGAACGGATCGGCAAGATCTACCAGATGCACGCCAACAAGCGTGAAGAGGTAGAGACCATGGGCGCCGGCATGATCTGCGCCGTGATGGGTCTGAAGGACACCAGCACCGGGGAGACCCTGTGTGACGCCTCGGCGCCGATCATCCTGGAGTCGATGGACTTCCCGAAGCCGGTCATCGAGCAGGCGATCGAGCCCAAGACCAAGTCTGACCAGGAGAAGTTGTCGGCCGCCATCCAGCGGCTGGCTGAGGAGGACCCGACCTTCCGCGTCCACACCGATGAGGAGACCGGCCAGACCATCATCGCCGGCATGGGTGAACTGCACCTCGACATCCTGATCGAACGCATGAAGCGTGAGTTCAAAGTTGAGGCAAACGTCGGCAAGCCGCAGGTCGCCTACCGCGAGACCCTGCGTCGCAAGGTCGAGAAGGCCGAGTACACCCACAAGAAGCAGTCCGGTGGCTCCGGACAGTACGCCAAGGTGATTCTCGACATCGAGCCGCTGCCGGCCGGCAGCGGGTACGAATTCGTCAACTCCGTCACCGGTGGCCGGGTGCCCAAGGAGTACATCCCCGCGGTCGACGCCGGGGTTCAGGACGCGATGCAGTTCGGTGTCCTGGCCGGCTACCCGATGGAGGATGTCCGGGTCACCCTCACCGACGGCGCCTACCACGACGTGGATTCCTCCGAGCTGGCCTTCAAGATCGCCGGGTCGATGGGCTTCAAGGAGGCCGCCCGCAAGGGCGACCCGGCCCTGCTGGAACCGATGATGGCGGTCGAGGTGACCACCCCGGAACAGTTCCTGGGAACCGTGATCGGGGACCTGAACTCTCGCCGTGGCCATATCCAGGCCACCGACGAGCAGCACGGCAACAAGGTGATTCGGGCCTCGGTCCCGCTGTCGGAGATGTTCGGCTACGTCGGTGACCTGCGTTCCAAGACTTCGGGCCAGGCCTCGTACTCGATGGAATTCGACAGCTACCGCGAGACCCCACGGTCGGTGGCGGAGGAGATCGTCGCGAAGGCCCGCGGCCAGGTCTGACCGGCCCGGAGCTGGAAACGGTTTGACTCACCCGGCCCCGTGACGGAAGACTTGTCCGGTCCCCTTCTGGAGGGGTCCTGGCAGACGTGCCAGGTGCGGGTCACTAGCCTGGTACGACAACGAAACACAGCCGCCGCGCGACCGCGTGGCAACCATCGGAAGAGGAGCCCAAGTGGCAAAGGCCAAGTTCGAGCGGACTAAGCCGCACTGCAACATCGGCACCATCGGACATATCGACCACGGCAAGACCACGCTCACCGCGGCGATCACGAGGGTGCTCCACGAGAGGTACCCGGAGCTGAACGAGGTCTCGGCCTTCGACCAGATCGACAAGGCTCCGGAGGAGCGCGCGCGCGGCATCACGATCTCGATCGCGCACGTCGAGTACCAGACCGAGAAGCGGCACTACGCGCACGTCGACTGCCCCGGGCACGCCGACTACGTGAAGAACATGATCACCGGTGCCGCCCAGATGGACGGCGCGATCCTGGTCGTGGCCGCCACCGACGGTCCGATGCCGCAGACCAAGGAGCACGTGCTGCTCGCTCGCCAGGTCGGCGTCCCCGCCATGGTCGTGGCGCTGAACAAGTGCGACATGGTCGACGACGAGGAGATCCTCGAGCTGGTCGAGATGGAGGTGCGGGAGCTCCTCAGCGCCCAGGAGTTCGACGGTGACAACTGCCCGGTGGTCCGGGTCGCAGCCTTCCCCGCCATGAACGGTGACGAGAAGTGGAGCGACTCTATCGTCGAGCTGATGAACGCGGTCGACGAGTACATCCCGCAGCCGGAGCGCGAGACCGACAAGCCGTTCCTGATGCCGGTCGAGGACGTCTTCACCATCACCGGTCGTGGCACGGTGATCACCGGCCGGATCGAGCGTGGCGTGATCAAGTCTGGCGAGGTCGTCGACATCATCGGGATCCGCGACCAGAAGCAGTCCACCACCGTCACCGGTGTGGAGATGTTCCGCAAGATCCTCGACGAGGGCCGCGCCGGTGAGAACGTCGGCCTGCTGCTGCGCGGCACCAAGAAGGAGGACGTGGAGCGTGGCATGGTCGTGACCAAGCCGGGCAGCACCACCCCGCACACCGAATTCGAAGGCAGCGTTTACGTGCTGACCAAGGACGAGGGCGGCCGGCACAAGCCGTTCTTCACCAACTACTCGCCGCAGTTCTACTTCCGTACCACGGACGTCACCGGCGAGGTCGTGCTGCCTGAGGGCAAAGAGATGGTCATGCCTGGCGACAACACCGACATGACGGTCCGCCTCAAGAAGCCGATCGCGATGGAGACCGGCCTGAAGTTCGCCATCCGCGAGGGTGGCCGGACCGTCGGCGCCGGCCGGGTGACCAAGATCATCAAGTGATCCACTAGCACCACAACGCCCGGGGCCCCGCACCTACTAGGTGCGGGGCCCCGGCGGTTTCAGGCGGACTTCAGCTGCCGTTTCTGGATCGCAGCCCATTCGTCACGCAGTCCCACCGTACGGTGGAACAGCATCGGCTGATCCAGGTCATGGCAGAAGTAGCCGAGCCGCTCGAATTGCACCACCTGCCCGGCGGCGGTCTCGGCCAGCGCGGCCTCGACCTGGCAGTCAACGAGGAGTTCACGCGAGTCGGGATTGAGGTCGTCGAGCGGTTCGCCGGTGCGTTCGCCGGGGTTGGCGGCGCTGAACAGCCGCTCGTACAACGCGACCCTGGCTGGGAGGCTGTGTGCGGCCGAAACCCAGTGCATGGTCGACTTCACCTTGCGCCCGTCTGGGGCGCTGCCACCGCGCGACTGGGGGTCGTAGCTGGCCTCGACTGCGACCACCTGGCCGGAGTCGTCCTTAACTACCCCGGTGCACCGGATCAGGTACGCCCCCCGCAACCGGACTTCGGTGCCCGGTGACAGCCGGAAGAACCTCGGCGGTGGGACTTCGGCGAAGTCGTCAGCCTCGATCCAGAGTTCCCCGCTGAAGGCCACCGAACGGGTCCCGTCGGCCGGATTCTCCGGGTTGTTGGCGATGTCGACGTGATCGACCTGGCCCTCGGGCCAGTTCGTGATCACCAGCCGCAACGGCCGCAGCACCGCCATTCGGCGCTGGGCGGTGGCATTCAGCTCGCGGCGCACATACGCCTCGAGCGCCTCGATCGACTGGCGGGAATTGCTGCGGGTGGTGCCGATGTCGCGGCAGAAACTGGTGATCGCGGCCGGCGGGTAGCCTCGGCGGCGCAGTCCCTGCAGGGTCGGCATCCGCGGATCGTCCCAGCCGGAGACGGTGCCGTCGTCGACGAGCGTGCGCAGCCGACGTTTTGAGGTCACCGTGTGGGTCAGCTCCAGGCGGGCGAATTCGATCTGACGGGGCCGGTCGCCCGGCAACGGCAGATGTTCCAGGTACCAGTCATACAGGGGCCGGTGGGAGTCGAATTCGAGGGTGCAGATTGAATGGGTGACCCCTTCGATCGCGTCTGACTGGCCATGGGCCCAGTCGTAGGTGGGGTAGATGCACCACTGGTCGCCGGTACGGTGGTGGTGGCGCCGGCGGATCCGGTACATCACCGGATCCCGCAGTTGCATGTTCTCGTGCTGCATGTCGATCTTGGCGCGCAATACCCGGGAGCCCTCTGGGAAGTCGCCGGCGCGCATCCGACGCAGCAGGTCGAGGTTCTCCGCGGCGCTGCGATCCCGGTACGGGCTGGGCACCCCTGGTCTGCCGTAGCCGCCGCGCTGGGCGGAGATAGTCTCCCCGTCCTGGTCATCGACGTAGGCGAGACCGGCCGTGACCAGGTACTCGGCCCAGTCGTACAGGCTCTGGAAGTAGTCCGAGGCGTAGCGGATCTCGGCCGGGTCGAAACCCAGCCAGGCGATGTCGGCAGCGATCGCGTCGACGTACTCGGTCTCCTCGGCGTCGGGATTGGTGTCGTCGAAACGCAGCAGGCATCGCCCGCCGAAGTCGCGTGCGATTCCGAAGTCGACTGTGATCGCCTTAGCGTGCCCGATATGCAGATAGCCATTGGGCTCGGGTGGGAACCGGGTCTGGACCCGGCCGGCATAGGTCTGCTGCTCGTTGTCGCGTGCGACGGTATCTCGGATGAAGTCTCCAGCGGCAACGGGTTCGGTCATGGAAGGAATCCTATGGGTGGTCGTCGCTGACCCAGAGATGCCCGGGTACGCGGGTCTGCAGGATCATTCAGCTCCGGTGACTGAGCAGTAGGCTGTGGCGTCGTGACCCAGACTCCTGCCCGTACTCGTGTGGCCCCGTCCCCGACCGGGGATCCGCACGTCGGTACCGCCTACATGGCGTTGTTCAATCTTGCCTACGCACGCCAGACCGGGGGGCAGTTCGTGCTCCGGATCGAGGACACCGACCGGGCCCGGTATGTGGCCGATTCCGAGCAGCAGATCTTTGACTCGTTGCGCTGGTTAGGGTTGCCCTGGGACGAGGGTCCAGACATCGGCGGCGAGTACGGGCCGTACCGGCAGAGCGAGCGGCTGGACGCCTACCGCCCCTACGTCGAGCAGCTGATCGCCGACGGGCACGCCTACTACTGCTGGTGTTCAGCCGAGCGTCTGGCCGACTTGCGCACCGAGCAGCAGCGCAGCCGGCAGGCGGTGACCGGCTACGACCGACTTTGTCTGGGGATGACCCGCGAACAGCGGGCCCAATTGCCCGGCTTCAGCCAGACCCCAGTGGTGCGGATGCTAGTCCCCGACGACGTACCACTCGGCTTCACCGATCTGATCCGGGGCGAGGTCGCAGCGCCGCGGCCAGACGATCAGGTACTGCTCAAAGCCGACGGTTTCCCGACGTACCACATGGCATTGGTGGTGGACGACCACTTGATGGGAATCACCCACGTGGTCCGGGGAGAGGAGTGGATTAGCTCCACCCCCAAACACTTACTGCTGTACCGCTGGCTGGGATGGCAGGCGCCGCAATTCGCTCACATGCCGTTGCTGCGCAACACCGACCGGTCCAAGATCTCCAAGCGCAAGAACCCGGCTGCCCGGCTGCTGTGGTTCCGTGAGCAGGGCTACCTGCCGGAGGCGCTGCGCAATTTCCTGCAGTTGCTGGCCTACCCGCCGGCCGACGGTGTCGACGAGGTCGCGAGTCTCGATGACTTCGTGGCTGGTTTTGATTGGACCAAGGTGAACACGGTCGGACCGATCGTGGACCTCGACAAGTTGAACTGGTTGAACGGTAGCTACATCCGCAGCCTCCCGGTTGGCGACCTGGCGCAGCGGGTAGTGGACCATGCCCGTGCCTATCAGGACCTGCCGGAGGCCTCGGTCGACCTGGTACGACGGGCTGTCCCCATGCTGCGCGAGCGCCTGGTGGTGCTCGGGGATGCCCTACCGATGCTGGATTTCGCTCTCACCGCTGACGAGGAGCTCCCGATCGCGGACGAGGCTCGCGCCCAGCTCAACGACCAGGCGGGTACGATCCTGGCCGCGGCTCGGGAGACGTTGGCGCAGTTGCCGCGGTTTGAGGCCGGCGACATCGAACAGGCGCTGCGGGAGCGGCTGGTGGCCGGGCTGGGCCTTAAACCGCGGGTGGCCTTCACGCCGCCGCGGGTGGCGATCTCGGGCAAGAGGGTCTCTCCGCCACTGTTCGAGTCGATGGAGCTGTTGGGCCGCGATTCGGTCCTGACACGGATCGATCGGCTGGCGGCCAGCCTCTGACCTGAGGCACAGCGATTTGCGTGTCACGGGAGCACATGCAAGAATCGCAGGGTTGCCCGACGGGTCGCCGGGGTGCTGTGTCGCGATGCGAGATAGCGCCGAACCGAGAGATCCGCCCCAACGGCGTACGGGACTACATGTTCGGTCGCCATCCACTGCTGAATGGCAGGGGAGAGGTGCGAGCCTGGTTTCCGACACGCCCGACCGCGGGGGTCGGTGCGACAAGCGGAGACTCGCAGAGGCTCCAGAGCGACGCCGGCAGCCGGCCGGGCGGAGCCAGAAGGACGAGAGGGATGGGACCGTGGCGGGACAGAAGATCCGCATCAGGCTCAGGGCCTATGACCACGAGGTGATCGACTCCTCGGCGCGCAAGATCGTGGACACGGTGACCCGTGCGGGCGCCAAGGTCGCCGGCCCGGTGCCGCTGCCGACTGAGAAGAACGTGTACTGCGTGATCCGCTCGCCCCACAAGTACAAGGACAGCCGCGAGCATTTTGAGATGCGTACGCACAAGCGGCTGATCGACATCTTCGATCCCACGCCGAAGGCAGTGGAGTCGTTGATGCGGGTCGACCTGCCAGCCGGTGTCGACATCGAGATCAAGCTCTAGGGGTTGCACCGTCATGACGACTGAACGCAAGGTGAAGGGTCTGCTGGGCACCAAGCTCGGCATGACTCAACTCTGGGACGAGAACAACCGGGTCGTGCCTGTGACCGTGATCCAGGCCGGGCCCTGCGTGGTGACGCAGGTCCGGACTCCCGAGGTCGACGGCTATTCAGCGGTCCAGTTGGGCTTTGGTGCGATCAAGGGCAAGGCGGTCCGTAGGCCGGCGGCCGGGCACTTCGAGAAGGCCGGGGTCACCCCGCGCCAGCACCTGATCGAAATCCGGACCGTCGATGCCAGCGAGTACCACCTGGGTCAGGAGGTCTCCAGTGACGTCTTCGCGGTCGCTGATGTGGTCGACGTGACCGGCGTCACGCGAGGCAAGGGCACCGCCGGCGTCATGAAGCGGCATGGCTTCGGTGGCCTCGGCGCCGGCCACGGCGTACACCGCAAGCACCGCTCGCCCGGCTCGATCGGCCAGTCTTCGACTCCGTCCAAGGTCTTCAAGGGCCTCCGGATGGCCGGTCGGATGGGCGTCACCAAGAAGACCATCCAGAACCTCACCGTCCACGCGGTGGATGCCGAGCGGAACCTGATCCTGGTCAAGGGTGCGGTCCCCGGCCCGAAGGGCGGCCTGGTTGTGATCCGGTCCGCCGCCAAGAAGGGAGAGCAGGCATGAGCGTCTCTGTTGACGTCTTCGGCTCCGACGGCAAGAAGGCGGCTACTGCCGAACTGCCGGCCCACCTTTTCGATGTCCAGGTGAACATCCCGCTGATCCACCAGGTCGTGGTGGCCCAGCAGGCTGCCGCCCGGCAGGGTACGCATGCCACCAAGACCCGCGGTCAGGTCCGCGGCGGTGGCTCCAAGCCATGGCGCCAGAAGGGCACCGGACGTGCCCGGCAGGGTTCCCGGCGGGCTCCGCAGTGGACCGGTGGCGGCACCGTACATGGCCCGCAGCCACGCTCGTACGCCCAGCGCACCCCCAAAAAGATGGTCGCCGCTGCGCTGCGCGGGGTGTTGTCGGACCGGGCCCGAGACGGGCGGCTGTTCGTGGTGGACAGCATTGTCACCGGTGAACTGCCCAACACCAAGCAGGCCTTGAAGGCGTTGGCGCCGATCGGTGACCTGCGCTCGGTGATCGTGATCTTGCATCGAGACGAGGACCTGGCCTGGATGAGTCTGCGCAATGTGGCCCACGTGCATCCGATCGCGGTCGACCAGCTCAATGTCTACGACGTCCTGGTCAACGAGGCCGTGGTCTTCACCGCAGCCGCGCTGGAAACCTTTGTCGGCGCCCCGGTGAGCGCGGAGCCGGCCGAGGCCCAGAGCCAGAAGACAAGGAAGGCCAAGGCCGACGAGGAGGCCTCGAAGTGAGCGCAGCTACCAAGATCCGCGACCATCGCGACATCCTGCTCGCGCCAGTCGTCAGCGAGAAAAGCTATTCGCTGCTGGACGAGAACAAGTACACCTTCCTGGTCGCCCCGCAGGCGAACAAGACTGAGATCAAGATCGCGGTCGAGAAGGTGTTCGACGTCAAGGTCGTGAGCGTGAACACGATCAATCGGGCTGGAAAGAAGCGGCGCACCCGGTACGGGATCGGCCGCCGCCCCGACACCAAGCGGGCGATCGTAACCGTGGCCGAGGGCCAGCGAATCGACCTGTTCGGCCAGGCCGGCTGAGGAAGGGCAACGACTGATGGGTATCCGCAAATACAAGCCGACCACTCCGGGTCGTCGCGGGGCGAGTGTCGCTGACTTCGTCGAGGTGACCCGCTCCACCCCGGAGAAGTCCCTGCTGGCGCCGAAGCCGAAGACCGGTGGCCGCAACAACCAGGGCCGGATCACCACTCGCCACATTGGCGGCGGTCACAAGCAGGCCTACCGCCTGGTGGACTTCCGCCGCTATGACAAGGACGGAGTCCCGGCCAGAGTCGCCGAGATCGAGTACGACCCGAACCGCACTGCTCGGATCGCGCTGCTGCACTACGCCGACGGCGAGAAGCGATACATTCTCGCTCCGCAGGGTTTGACCCAGGGGGCCCGGGTGGAGGCCGGAGAAGGCGCTGACATCCGTCCCGGCAATAATCTGCCGTTGCGCAATATCCCGGTCGGCACCACCGTCCACGCCGTGGAACTGCGCCCGGGCGGCGGCGCCAAACTGGCCCGCTCCGCTGGTTCGGGGATCCAGTTGCTGGCTCGCGAGGGCAAGCTGGCCACCTTGCGGATGCCCTCCGGTGAGACTCGGATGGTCGATGTCCGGTGCCGCGCCACGGTCGGCGAGGTGGGCAACGCGGAGCAGTCCAACATCAACTGGGGCAAGGCTGGTCGGATGCGCTGGAAAGGTGTTCGCCCTACCGTGCGCGGTGTGGCCATGAACCCGATCGACCACCCCCACGGTGGTGGTGAGGGCAAGACCTCGGGTGGTCGTCATCCGGTGACCCCGTGGGGCAAGCCGGAGGGCCGTACCCGAGACGCGAACAAGGCCTCGTCCCGTCTCATCATCCGTCGCCGCAAGTCCGGCAAGAAGCGCTGATCGGAGTAGAAGACACCATGCCACGCAGCCTGAAGAAGGGCCCGTTCATCGACGACCACCTGGCCAAGAAGGTGGATCTGCAGAACGAGAAGGGCACCAAGACCGTTATCAAAACGTGGTCGCGGCGTTCCATGATTAGCCCTGCCATGATCGGCCACACGATCGCCGTGCATGACGGCCGCAAGCACGTGCCGGTTTTCGTCACCGAGTCGATGATCGGCCACAAACTCGGCGAGTTCGCCCCCACACGTACCTTCCGTGGGCACGTGAAGGATGACAAGAAGGCCCGGCGCCGGTAACGAGAAGAGGGAACACACAATGAGCACCAACACCCAGCGGCCGTCACGGCGCCGCTTGGCGCTGCTCGGGGAGCGCCCCGGCTCGTACGCCATCGCGCGCCACGTCCGGATGACCCCGATGAAGGTCCGCCGCGTGGCTGACCTGGTCCGCGGGCTGGACGTGGACGAGGCCCTCACTGTGCTGCAGTTCGCGCCGCAGGCGGCCAGTGAGCCGGTGTACAAGGTGGTGGCCTCGGCTGCCGCCAATGCCGAGACCACCGTCGGGCTGCGCCGCGAGGATCTGTACGTCTCGCAAGTTTTTGTCGATGAGGGCGTCACGATGCGCCGGATTCGTCCCCGGGCGAAGGGTTCCGCAAGCCGGATCCTGAAGCGGGCCAGCCATATCACGGTCGTGGTCGAGCCGCATCCGGAGGCGGTCAAGCCGGCTCCGCGGAAGAAAACGAAGGCAGTCGACAAGGCTAGCGAGAAGAAGTCTGAGACGTCGGCCAGCGAGAAGAGCGAGAAGGAGGCCTGAGCATGGGGCAGAAGATCAACCCGAACGGCTTCCGCTTGGGGATTACCACCGACCACAAGACCCGCTGGTATTCCGATAAGCAGTACGCCAGCTTCGTGGGCGAGGACGTCAAGATCCGTACCTACCTCAATAAGACACTGGACAAGGCGGGCATCAGCTCGGTTGAGATCGAGCGGCGTAGCGAGCGGATTACGATCTACCTGTACGCCGCCCGGCCGGGTATCGTTATCGGCCGTAACGGCGCCGAGGCAGAGCGGGTCCGCAGCCAGCTGGAGAAGCTCACCGGCAAGCAGGTGCAGCTCAACATTCTTGAGGTAAAGAATCCCGAGATCGATGCCCAGCTGGTGGCCAAGGGTGTTGCCGAGCAGCTGGGGGCCCGTGTTGCCTTCCGGCGCGCGATGCGCAAGGCGCAGCAGACCGCGATGCGTTCCGGCGCCCAGGGGATCCGGATCCAGTGCTCGGGCCGTCTCGGCGGAGCCGAGATGAGCCGCTCGGAGTTCTACCGTGAAGGCCGGGTTCCGCTGCATACCCTGCGCGCAGACATCGACTATGGCTTCCACGAGGCCAAGACCACCTTCGGGCGGATCGGCGTGAAGGTCTGGATCTACAAGGGCGACGTCGCCGGCACCCGCGCCGAGCGCGCCGCCCAGAAGGCTGCTCGGCAGGCCGCGACTGGCCGTCAGCGGCCAACCCGTCGGCCGGGGCGTGACGGTGGCGCAGGCCGCCAGGAGCGCGGTGGTCGCCGTCGGGCCGAGGAGGCCGCCGCCGAGGCGCCGGCCACGGAGAACGTAGGAGCCTGACATGCTGATCCCACGCCGCGTTAAGCACCGTAAGCAGCACCACCCGAGCCGTACCGGTCAGGCCAAGGGCGGTACCAGACTCGCCTTCGGCGATTACGGCATTCAGGCGCTCGAGTCGTCGTACCTGACCAACCGACAGATCGAGGCCGCGCGAATCGCGATGACCCGCCACATCCGTCGTGGCGGAAAAGTCTGGATCAACGTCTACCCGGACCGGCCGCTGACCAAGAAACCAGCCGAGACCCGGATGGGCTCGGGCAAGGGCTCTCCGGAGTGGTGGATCGCCAACGTCAAGCCAGGGCGGGTGCTCTTCGAGCTCTCCGGCGTCAACGAGGAGACCGCCCGTGAGGCCATGCGTCTGGCTATCCACAAGCTTCCGTTCAAGGCGCGCTTCATCAAGCGGGAGGCAGGGGAAATCTGATGGCCAAGACGTTGAACGCCGCTGATCTGCGCGGCCTTTCGCGTGCCGAGCTGGATGCGAAGGTGGTGGAGCTGAAGGAGGAATTGTTCGCCCTGCGCTTCCAGCACCAGACCGGGCAGCTCGAATCACACGGCCGGCTGCGCGAGGTCCGAAAGGACATCGCGCGGATCTACACCGTGATCCAGGAGCGGGTCCTCGGGATCGTGCCGGATCCGGATGAAGGGAAGAAGTGAGCATGAGTGAGTCGAGCGCCGAGCGCGGCTACCGGAAGGTCCGCGAGGGCGTCGTGGTCTCCGACAAGATGGACAAGACCGTAGTGGTCGCCGTGGAGGACCGCGTCAAGCACGCGCTGTACGGCAAGGTGATGCGCCGTACCGAGCGCCTCAAGGTGCACGACGAGACCAATCAGGCCGGCGTGGGTGACCGCGTCCGGGTGATGGAGACCCGCCCGTTGTCGGCAACCAAGCGCTGGCGGCTGGTCGAGATCCTCGAGAAGGCCAAGTAAGCCCACCAACGAGTTCCACCAGGCCCTGGATGGGGAACCGGTAGGACAAGGAGTAACAGATGATCCAGCAGGAGACGCGACTCAAGGTCGCCGACAACACGGGTGCCAAGGAGTTGCTGTGCATCCGGGTCCTCGGCGGCTCGAAGCGTCGCTACGCCCATCTGGGCGACACCATCGTCGCGACTGTGAAGGACGCGATCCCGGGTGGCAATGTGAAGAAGGGCGACGTTGTAAAGGCGGTCGTGGTCCGTACCGCCAAGAGCCAGCGTCGAGGCGATGGCTCGTACATTAAGTTCGACGAGAACGCCGCCGTAATTCTGAAGACCGACGGTGAACCGCGGGGCACCCGGATCTTTGGTCCGGTGGCGCGTGAACTGCGTGAGCGTCGCTATATGCGCATCGTCTCTCTCGCTCCCGAGGTGATCTGAATCATGGCGAAGTCATTGCACGTGAAGAAGGGCGACCGGGTCCGGGTCATTGCCGGCAAGGACAAGGGCCTGTCCGGTGAGGTGCTCTCAGTCGATGTGGGACGCCAGCGGGTGACCGTCTCCGGCGTGAACATCGTCAAGCGGCACAAGAAAGACAGCGCCGCACAGCCGCAGGCTGGGCGGGTGACGAAGGGTGGGATTATCTCGTCCGAAGCGCCGATTCACGTCTCGAATGTGGCTCTCGTGGTCAAGGTGGACGGCAAGGAGGTGACCACCCGGGTCGGCTACACCCGCGAGCAGGTCACCAAGCGACGTCCTGACGGCTCCGAGTACAGCGCCACCCGTTCGGTCCGTATCGCTCGCAAGACCGGGGAGAAGATCTGATGACCGATAGCATGCAGCCGAAGACGATGCCGCGGCTTAAGCAGCGTTACCGGACCGAGATCGCCAAGGCGTTGCACGAGGAGTTTTCCTACGCCAATGTGATGCAGATCCCGGGTCTGGAGAAGATCGTGGTGAACATGGGCGTCGGCGAGGCCGCGCGGGACTCCAAGATCATCGATGCGGCCGTACGTGACCTGACCGCGATCACCGGCCAGAAGCCGCAGGTGACCAAGGCCCGTAAGTCGATCGCGCAGTTCAAGCTGCGTGAAGGGATGCCGATCGGATGCCACGTGACCCTGCGCGGGGACCGGATGTGGGAATTTGCCGACCGGCTGCTGACCCTGGCCCTGCCTCGTATTCGGGATTTCCGAGGCCTGTCGCCGCGGCAGTTCGATGGGCGCGGGAACTACACGTTCGGGCTCACCGAGCAGGTCATGTTCCATGAGATCGACCAGGATAAGATCGATCGGCTCCGGGGCATGGACATCACCTTCGTGACCACGGCGACCACCGATGACGAGGGCCGGGCGCTGCTGAAACGTCTCGGTTTCCCGTTCAAGGCCGACGCCGATGTGGTGGCAAAGGTGAAGCGCAAGGGCGGTCGTCCAGTGAAGGGCGCCAAGACCAAGACCATGATCGCGAAGAAGAAGTGAGGCTGTAGGTGGCCAAGACAGGACTCAAGGTCAAGCAGGCCCGCAAGCCGAAGTTCGGCGTCCGGGCGTACACCCGGTGCCAGAAGTGCGGCCGGCCGAAGGCCGTGTACCGCAAATTCGGCCTTTGCCGGATCTGCCTGCGCAGCCTCGCCCACAAGGGCGAATTGCCGGGTGTCACCAAGTCCAGCTGGTGATCCCAGCCGGCTGCACCGGGCCGTGGCCCACCATCTGACCAGCTGCCGGGAGCATCCCCGGACCGAAACGCGGAAGGTCAACCGGTCAGGACCGGAAGAAACCGCCGCGAGAAAGAGGCAACTGCTGCCATGACGATGACCGATCCGATCGCAGACATGCTGACGCGTCTGCGGAACGCCAATCAGGCGTATCACGACCAGGCGACCATGCCGAGCTCCAAGATCAAGGTGGGGATCGCCGAGATCCTCAAGCAGGAGGGCTATATCGCTGACTTCGTGGTGAACGAGCCGAAGGAGGGCGAGGTGGGTAAGACTCTCACCGTCACCCTCAAATACGGCCGTAACCGGGAACGCTCGATCGCTGGGGTACGGCGGATCTCGAAGCCCGGCCTGCGGGTGTACGCGAAGTCGAACGATCTGCCGAAGGTCCTCGGCGGCCTGGGTATCGCGATCATCTCGACTAGCCAGGGCTTGTTGACCGACAAGGACGCCAACCACAAGAGCGTCGGCGGCGAAGTCCTCGCCTACGTCTGGTGATCTGAGGAGGTTCACATGTCTCGAATCGGAAAGCTCCCGATCCCGGTTCCGGCCGGGGTCGAGGTCAGCCTCGACGGCCAGCACGTCTCGGTGAGGGGCCCGAAAGGAAGCCTGCAACACACCGTTCCGGAGCCGATCCTGGTGACGCGCCGCGAAGATGGTCAGATTGAGGTCTCTCGCCCCAACGACGAGCGACTGGCTAAGTCCCTGCATGGGCTGACCCGGACCCTGGTCAACAATATGGTGGTCGGGGTCACTGAGGGATACGAGAAGAAGCTGGAGATTACCGGCGTCGGCTACCGGGTCACCGCTAAGAGCCCGACCCAAATCGAATTCGCGCTCGGCTTCAGCCATCCGGTGGTGGTGAACGCCCCCGAGGGGATCACTTTCACCGTGGAGACCAACACTCGGTTCTCGGTGCTGGGGATCGACAAGCAGCAGGTGGGTGAGGTCGCGGCCAATATCCGCAAGATCCGCAAGCCTGAGCCATACAAGGGCAAAGGTGTGCATTACGCCGGCGAGCGTATCCGGCGCAAGGCCGGGAAGGCAGGTAAGTGATGGCGATCTCGCTGTCGGTACGCAAGACGCTCAACGATCGGCAGGCTGCTCGGCAGCGTCGACAGAACCGGGGCCGCAAGAACATCTTCGGCACCGCGCAGCGGCCACGCCTGGTGGTGACCCGCTCCACGCGGCATGTGTTCGTCCAGGTCATCGACGACACCACCGGCACCACGCTGGCCTCGGCATCGACCATGGAAGCGGACCTGCGCAGGCAAGAGGCCGACAAGTCCGGCAAGGCCAAGCAGGTGGGCCGGCTGATCGCGCAGCGAGCGAAGAAGGCCGGGATCGAACAGGTGGTGTTCGACCGGGCCGGCAACAAGTATCAGGGCCGCGTGGCCGCTCTCGCCGAGGGTGCCCGCGAGGCCGGACTCGGGTTCTGACGGAGGTTTGAGCGATGAGTGAGATGCAGCAGCGCCGCGGTGGCGGTGAGCGTCGCGGTCGCGATGACCGTCGAGGCCAGTCCCAGGCAGACCGCGACCGTAACCAGTACCTGGAGCGTGTGGTCGCGATCAACCGGGTCGCCAAGGTTGTCCAGGGCGGGCGCCGATTCAGCTTCACCGCGCTGGTCGTGGTGGGCGACGGGGACGGCACCGTCGGCATCGGCTATGGCAAGGCCAAGGAGGTGCCGTCCGCGATCGCCAAGGGGGTCGAGGAGGCCAAGAAGCACTTCTTCCGGGTTCCCCGGATCCAGGGCACCATCCCGCACCCGGTACAGGGGGAGAAGGCTGCCGGCGTGGTCATGCTGCGCCCGGCTTCGCCCGGTACCGGCGTCATCGCCGGTGGTTCGGCCCGCGCGGTGCTCGAATGCGCCGGGGTGCATGACGTGCTGGCCAAGTCGTTGGGTTCCTCGAATGCGATCAACGTGGTACATGCCACGGTCGCGGCCCTGAAGAGCCTCGAGGAGCCGGAGCAGGTCGCCCGCCGTCGCGGCAAGTCCGTCGAAGACGTGACCCCGGCCGCGCTGCTGCGAGCCCGTGCCGAAGGGAGCCACTGAGATGACACAGCTCAAGGTGACGCAGGTGAGGTCCAGCGTTGGAGGCCGGCAGCGCCAGCGCGACACGCTGCGCACGCTGGGCCTCAAGAGGATCGGCCAGAGCAGGACTCTGGAGGACCGTCCCGAGGTGCGCGGCATGATCAACGCGGTCTCGCATCTGGTGACCGTTGAGGAGGTTGACTGACCATGGCGCTCAAGGTGCACCACTTGCGCCCGGCCCCCGGTGCCCACACCAAGAAGACCCGGGTGGGTCGCGGTGAGGCCTCGAAGGGCAAGACCGCTGGCCGTGGTACGAAGGGCTCCGGCGCCCGCCACACCATGCCTGAGAATTTCGAGGGTGGCCAGATGCCGCTTCATATGCGGCTGCCGAAGCTGAAAGGCTTTAAGAACCCGTTCAAGGTCAGCTACCAGGTCGTGAACGTGGCTCGTCTCGGCGAGCTCTTCCCCGACGGCGGCGATGTCCGGGTCGAGGACTTGGTCGCTAAGGGTGCCGTCCGGGACGGGCAACTGGTAAAGGTGCTCGGCAACGGCGAACTCTCGGTGGCGCTGACGGTGAGCGCGCATGCGTTTTCCGCCTCGGCTAGAGAGAAGATCGAAAAGGCCGGCGGCTCAGCGACCGAAGTCTGATCGGCTCGAGCCGGCCCCGTCGTGTTGCGCTCAGGGGTCCTGATGGCGGGGATTGATTCCCGCCTCGAGAGCCGTTGGCCGTATGGCTGCGGTAGGCCTTGGTCGACGGCCTCGGGTCAGTTGTGTCTGTTCGCCGGCAATACCCCTGACGTGTTCGGCGCTCGTCAGCACACCGAATAGGTGCGTGCGGTCTTTCCGCAGCTGCTGATCGTATGGAATGAGGAGGGTGGTGACGTCACCCGGTTGCAGGCTGCGACCGGGTTCATCCTGCCCGGCTCTATCGCGTTAGGGGCTGCCGGGGACCTGGTTCTGAATCGCCGGGCTGCCGTAGCCCTGGGGCGGCCCGGTCCGCTGCCGGAGCTGAATTCGACCTGGCACCCGTGTTGGACGTGGCCACTGAGCCCGACAACCCGGTGATCGGGGTCCGGGCCTTTGGCGACCGGCCCGAACTGGTCGCCGAGCATGGCATAGCCTTCGTCACCGGACTCGCCGAGACGGGCGTCACCGCCTGTGCCAAGCATTTCCCAGGCCACGGGGGGCTGGCGATGGTGGCTTCCCATGCGGCCCTGATACGGGCACCGGACCTGGCGCCTCCTGCAGGTCCCCACTGCGGCGGTGATGACCGCTCACCTGCTGGTCTTGGCACTGGGGGAAAGGCCCGCCTCGCCGTCGAGCTGGCCGCCGACTTGGTGCGCCGCAGCAACCCCGAGACCGTGGTGATCACCGACGCGCTGGGGAGGGTCGGTGCGTGTGCACAGATCAGGATCGGCGAGGCCTGCGTGTGGGCCATGGAGACTGGTACCGACCTGCTTCGCCTGAACTCCCCGCTACCGCATGCTCCGGGCCGACCCTGCAAGAAATGGCGACTGCAATCGACACGGCCTTGGCCAGCGGGCGGCTAGATTGAGCGGCAGCTGCTGGCCCGGGCGGCCCGAGTCAGGCGCCTGACCCGCCCCTTGCCGGCACCGCCCGAGGATCTGCCGGGGTTCGTGGCCGAGCCGGACCAGATCGGGCTGGGGGCGGCGCGGCATGTCTTCGACTCGACTGGACTAATCCGTGTCGAAGGCTCGATCACCCTAGTCGACCTGCGGATCCGAACCGGCCATGCCGGTGGGCTGGCCTCTCACGGGTACGCCGAGGCCCTGGTCTCGGCTGCCTCGTTGGAGCTGCCCCCGTCCGGCCTCTCACGGGTACGCCGAGGCCTTCGCCCGGGCTCGGCCCGTGACCGCTGCCGACCTGGATGCCGGGGCTCAATTCCCGCTCGGGACCACGCCGATGGCGTTGGTCCAGCTGCCGCGCGCCGACCAGGACCAGGAAGAGGCACTTCAAGCCTTGCTGCGGACTTTTCCCGAGACTGCGATGATCCATACCGGGGTCGCGGCGGGAGCCCCGACGTGCCCAGGCCGGTACGGGCCCCGGAGAACGTCAGCCCGAACGCCCAGCGGGTCATCGAACTGCTGGCCGGTGACCAGATGGTGAGCCAGACCGGGCGTAGTGGTGCTGACTAGGCAGGCTTTGTTAGGATTCCACGGTTGCCGTGGCATCCTCGCGGGTGTCAGATCCACCGGCGCCTGTGGGCGTCGCCAACACGAGTGGGGAGAGGGCTTCGGATGCTGTCCGCCTTCACCAACGCGTTCCGGACCCCGGACTTGCGCAAGAAGATCTTGTTCACGCTCTTCATCATGGTGCTGTTCCGGATCGGTTCGACGATCCCGGTGCCGAACGTCAACATCCAGCAGCTCAATGTCTGCCGGACCCAGGCCATCGCGGGGGAGCAGGCTGGCCTGTACTCGATGATTAACCTGTTCTCCGGTGGCGCATTGCTGCAGTTGGCGATCTTCGCGCTCGGTATCATGCCGTATATTACCGCCAGCATCATCTTGCAGCTGATGACCGTCGTCGTCCCTCGGTTGGAGGCCCTCAAGAAAGAAGGTGCTTCTGGTACCCAGACGATCACCCAGTACACCCGTTACTTGACTCTTTTCCTGGCCGTGATCCAGGCCACCGCCTTCACCACCCTGGCGGTCAATGACCAACTCTTTCAGGGGTGTTCCGGGATCGTGTACGAGAAGAGCTATTTCCCGCAGGCGGTGATGATTCTTACGATGACCGCCGGCACTGGCGTGATCATGTGGATGGGTGAGCTGATCACCGACCGTGGCATCGGTAATGGTATGTCGGTGATGATTTTCACCCAGATCGCAGCCCAGTTCCCAGCCTCGTTGTGGGGGATCAAGGTGGCCCACGAGACCGACGGCACCCGGGGCTGGTTCCTGTTCCTGCTGGTGATCGCGGTCGGGTTGCTGGTGATGGCCGGGGTGATCTTCATGGAGCAGGCGCAGCGCCGGATCCCGGTCCAGTACGCGAAGCGGATGGTCGGCCGGCGGATGTTCGGTGGGACCACCACGTACATCCCACTGAAGGTGAACCAGTCCGGCGTGATCCCGGTGATCTTTGCTTCCAGCATGCTGTACCTGCCGGTGCTGTACGCGCAGTTCTTCCCGAAGGCCCGGGGCGCGGAATGGATCGCCGCACATTTCATCAGTGGCCGGCACTGGGTCTACAACACGATCTTCTTCGTGATGATCATCTTCTTCTCCTACTTCTACGTCGCGATCACCTTCAACCCCGAGGAGGTCGCCGACAACATGAAGAAGTATGGCGGCTTCATCCAGGGCAAACGGGCCGGCAAACAGACCGAGAATTACCTGCGATATGTGCTGAACCGGCTTACCGCCCCCGGCTCGCTGTACCTGGCGATGATTGCGATGATCCCGACCCTGGCGATCGTGCTGCTCAACGCCAACCAGCAATTTCCGTTCGGCGGCACCTCGCTGCTGATCATCGTCGGCGTCGGCTTGGATACGGTGAAGCAGATCGAGAGCCAGCTTCAGCAGCGCCACTACGAGGGATTCCTGCGCTGACCCAGCGCCCGTCCGGCCGGATCCGGCGGCTAGGGTGAGGCGACACCGTCGAGACGAGGACTGACCGATGCGTCTGTTGATCATGGGGCCTCCGGGGGCCGGCAAGGGGACCCAGGCGATGGTCGTCGCCGAGCACCTGCAGATCCCGGCGATCTCCACCGGAGAGATCTTCCGGGCCCAGGTGAAGGCCGGCACCCCGCTCGGACGGGAGGTCGAACGGATCGTCGCCGGCGGCGACTACGTACCGGACTCGATTACCGAGCAGATCGTGGCGCAACGGCTGGCCGAGCCGGACGCCATCCGCGGCTGGCTGCTGGACGGTTTCCCTCGTACCCTGCATCAGGTGGCCGCCCTGGAGCAGATCCTGGGCGAGCAGCGGCTGGACGGAGTGTTGTCCTTGGAGGTCGACACCGACCAGCTGGTGGCGCGGATGCTGAGAAGGGCCCAGATTGAGGGCCGCGAGGACGACACCGAGGACGTGATCCGGCACCGGATGGAGGTCTACACGGCCGCCACCGAGCCGCTGCTGCAGCACTACCGCGGCGTCGGCCTGCTGATCGGCATTGATGGTGATGGTGGCGTCGACGAGGTCGCCGCCCGGATCCGTACGAGCCTGAACCGGCTCGCTGCGAGCGTCCGGTGATCCGCCACCGTCGTCCGACCCCTCGGATCGAGGTCAAGACCCCCGACCAGCTGCGCGCCATGCGCCGGGCCGGGTTGGTGGTGTGCCGGGCGCTGCGGGAGATGGCCGCCGCCGCCACCCCCGGCACCACCACCGCCGAGATCGACCAGGTCGCCCGACAGGTGCTGGCCAGCGCCGGCGCCACCTCTTCTTTTCTCGGCTACGACATTGGGTACGGGGTGCCGCCGTACCCCGCGACGATCTGCATCAGCGTCAATGAGCAGGTGGTGCATGGCATCCCCAGCGGGCAGCGGCTGGCTGACGGGGACCTGGTCTCGATCGACTTCGGGGCGATCGTGGACGGTTTCCACGGCGACTCGGCGGTGACCGTCGAGGTCGGTACGACGAGCCCGGAAGCGAGCGCCTTGTCTGCCGCCACCCGTACCGCGCTCTGGGCTGGGCTGGCCGCGGCCCGTCCCGGCTGCCGGGTCGGCGATATCTCGGCCGCGGTCGAACGGTCGGTCCGCGACCGCGGGCTCGACTACGGGATTGTGGCGGAATACACCGGGCACGGGATCGGCTCGCGGATGCACATGGACCCCGACGTGCCGAACCTTGGCCGATCCGGTCGTGGGCCGCGGCTGCTGGCGGGGATGGCGGTCGCAGTCGAACCGATCCTCACCCTGGGCCGGCCCCAGACCGAGGTGTTGGACGACGGCTGGACCGTGGTCACGATCGATCGGGGCCTGGCCTGCCACTGGGAGCACACGGTGGTGCTGACCGAGCACGGGATCTGGGTCACCACCGCCGAAGATGGTGGCGAGGCTGAACTCGGTGCGCTTGGCGCCCCGTACGCGCCGCTAGCCGACTGAGTCGGCGAGCTTCTTCTGCCAGGCTACGCAGATCCCCTCTGCCCGGTAGCCGAGGAGGGTGTTGATCGCCAGCATGTGGTCGTTCTCGTCGGCGTTGAAGGTGTGGATCCGTCGCGATGTGGGCCGTTCTCGGCAGATCAAGTCGCAGTTGGTGGCCTTGAGTAACAGCCCCAGCCCATGGCCGCGGTGCCCGTCGAGCACCCCGGTGTACATCTGTTCCACGGTCTCGGGCCGGTTGTGGGGGGCCTGCAGTTGGGTGAAGGCGACCAGTGTCCCGGAGGTGACATGGCGGGCGGCGGTGGTGAACAGTTCTCCCGAACGCAGCATCTGCTCTTCGGCGACCCGGACCCGGTCAGCGTCGTAGATTTCGCGCCGATAGTCGACCTCGCCTGCCGGTACATCGGTCGACATCGCCTCATACAGTCGAGCCATAGAGTCCAGATCCTGGGCAGGGGTGGCGCCGCACCAGGAGACGATCTGGTAGCCGGCTGCGGTCGCCCGGGAAGCATCCAGCGCTGGGATCAGTACCTCGGCTGGGACCGGGAGCGGCTGTACGTTGTGCCGCTCGGCCTGGGCGAAGCTGTACCCATGGCTCAGCGCGAACCGGACCGCCGGGTCGTCGGTACGTAGCCGGACCTGGCCGGATGGGTCGATGACGATGTCGTGGTCCTGGTCAGTGACGGCGGTGCTCATCGCCCACAGCGCCAGTGTGGTGCCTCCTAGCCGGCGCACGAGGTTCTCGCTGGCGCCCAGCAGCGCGGTCCCGATCCCGCGTCGGCGGCTGCCCTTGGTGACCAGGAGATCGGCGATCTCCCCGAGGTGGGTGTTGTCTTCGCGGCCCACCTCCAGCGTCGCTATGCCCAGCAACGAGCCGGCCTCGATCCCGCCAGGACCCCGGGCTGGCACGCCCCGATACCCGTACTGGCCGCGCGGGCCGCCCGGGTCGGAGCCTGGCAGCGCCAACAGGATCACCCGGATGATGTAGCGCTGGTCGGCGTACCGGGTGGCGTGAAGCTCAGGATCGGTCTCAACCAGGTCGGTGTAGCCGAAGCTTTCGAGGTCCCGCTCGGTTCCCAGCCGGATTACCTCGTTCCAGATCTCGCTGGGGCGTTCGCAGGAGTCGTCGGGGACGATCTCGGCCAGGTGGAAATCCATGGCCGATTACCCTACTGGCCGGTCGAGCCTGCTCCGCAACCGAATAAGGGAAGCTGCGATGTCACCCGCGGTTCGTCAACTGGCGCCAAGTGTCTGTGGCGGCTGCATCGTCGCGCGTTAGAGTGGGCATTCACAAGTTTCGTCGTATAGAGAAAAAGGTGTTCATGGCCACCGCCACCATCACGCGTCAGGAAGCAGCCGCCCGCTCCGAGGTGGTGACGGCCCAGGCCTACCGGGTGACGGTCGACGTCACAGGGGCCGGGCTTGCTGATCCGACCGCCACCTTCATCACCCGTACCGAGCTTGACTTCTCGGCTCAGGCCGGTTCGACTCACCTCGATGTCATCGCCGACGAGATCCGCTCGGCCAGCATCGACGGTCGGCCGTTGCCCATCGATGGTTTCGATGGCTACCGCCTGCCGCTGACGGACCTAGACGAGGGCCAGCACACCGTCATCGTCGAGTCCGTGGGCCGATACTCACACACCGGCGAGGGTCTGCATCGATTCGTCGACACCGACGCCAAGGTATATCTGTATAGCCAGTTCGAGACTGCCGACGCCCGACGGATGTACGCCACCTTCGAGCAGCCCGACCAGAAGGCTACCTTTCAGCTGACGGTACTGGCGCCGACTGGGTGGAGCGTTTTCTCTAATGCGCCGAGCGTCCCCGGCGTACCGGTCGCTGAGGGGGTATCGCGGTTCACGTTCGCGCCGACTCCCCGGATCGCGACTTATATCACCGCTTTAGTAGCGGGGGAGTACCACGTGGTCCAAGGCGAGATTCGCAGCGTCAAGGGGGTGCTGCCGGCGGCGGTGGTATGCCGGGCCGCGGTCCGTGAATTCCTGGACGCGGATGCGATCTTGGCCACCGCGCAGCGTGGTTTCGAGGTCTTCGAGGCCGCTTTCGGGGTGCCGTACGCCTTCGACTCGTACGACCAGATCTTCGTGCCCGAGTTCAACTTCGGAGCAATGGAGAATGCCGGCTGCGTCACCTTCCGCGACCAGTACCTGTTCCGTTCCCGAGTCACGGCCCGCGAACGGGAGGCTCGCGACAACACGATCCTGCACGAGCTGGCCCATATGTGGTTCGGTGATCTAGTCACCATGCGCTGGTGGGATGACCTGTGGCTCAACGAATCGTTCGCCGAGTGGGCGTCGCATTTTGCCGCCCACGAGATCGCTCGCAGAGACGGCAGCGATACGTATCCCTGGGTCTCGTTTGCCAACGAGCGTAAGGCCTGGGCGTACCTGCAAGACCAATTGTCCACGACCCATCCGATCGCCGCAGACATGAGCGACCTGGAGAAGGTGGAGCAGAACTTCGACGGCATCACCTACGCCAAGGGCGCCTCGGTGCTGAAGCTGCTGGTCTCTTTCGTCGGCATCGAGGCCTTTCTGACCGGGGTGGGTCGGTACTTCGCCAAGCACGCCTTCGGTAATACGACACTCACCGATCTGCTGACCGAACTCGAGGCCGCCTCGGGTCGGGACCTGTCCTGGTTTAGCTCCGAATGGTTGGAGACTAGCGGCGTCAACACGCTGCGAGCCGAATTCCTGGTCGACGAGAAGGGGACATTCACCCAGTTCGCGGTCGTCCAGTCTGCCCCGGCAGACCATCCGACGCTGCGCACTCACCGGCTCGGTATCGGCAGCTACGCGCTGAGCGAGGAAGGCCTGACCCGGGTCGACTCCGTCGAGATCGATGTCCGAGGGGAACGCACCGAGGTGCCGCAGCTGGTCGGCCGTACCCGCGGTGACGTGGTGCTACTCAACGACGGTGACCTGACCTTCGCGAAGGTCCGCCTCGACGATGCGTCCCGGGCTGCCGTGGTCGCTCACATCAACGACCTCACCGATCCGTTGGCGCGGGCCATCACCTGGTCCCTGTTCTGGGATTCGGTCCGTGACGCCGAAATCGCCCCGCAGGAACTGGTCGACCTGGCGCTGGCCGGGATCGGTTCGGAACAGGACATGGCGGCCGTCACTACCGTGCTCGGCCAGGCCACCCAGTGTTCGGTACGGTTCATGGCCCCTGAATTGCGCGGGGACGCCAACACCCGGCTGGTCGCCGGGCTGGCGGCCCTATTGCGTGATGCGCAGCCCGGTTCCGACGCCCAGCTGATCATTGCCAAGGCCCTGATCGGCGTCGCCCGCAGCGACGAGGCCCTCGACCTGATCAGTGGTTGGCTTTCCGACGAGGAGGTTCCCGAGGGGCTGGCCGTCGACACAGAGCTGCGGTGGCTGATCGTCGCCACGCTGGCCCGGGCCGGGCGGTTCGGGGAGACGCAGATTGCCGCCGAGCTGGAACGCGACAACACCAATTCCGGCGCCGAGCATGCCGCCGGGGCCCGGGCTGCGATCCCGACGGCCGAGGCAAAAGCCGCCGCATGGCAGCTGGCCACCGTCGACGCCAGCGTCCCCAACGAGACCCACCGCAGCATCGCCAGCGGTTTCGTGCGTTACGGCCAGGATGAGGTGTTGCGGCCGTACGTTGACGCCTACGCCGACCTGCTGGCCGCGGTGTCGCGGCGCGAGGCCGGCTGGGACCAGCGCGGCTACGCGGCCATCAACACCGCCCTGCGGTGGTTGTTCCCCGAGCCCTTGGCCACCCCGGAGGTGATCGCCCGGTTCCGGCGTTTCCTCGCCGAGGGCCAGCCGAGTGAGCAGGTCCGGCGGCTGCTGAGCGAACGTCTTGACGAGGCCGAACGCAACCAGCGGGTCCAGGAACGCAGCCGTATCTGATCCGGGCCGACCACTGGTGCCGGTGTTGCGGGCCGTGCCTGGTCCACGGATCCGGTCCTCGGCTCAGCGCAGCCGCTCGACCTCCTCGTTGAGCAGCCGGACGGCCTCGTCGGCGTCGACCACTCCGAGCAGGGTGTGCTGGGCGAGGCCGTTACTCAGCGCGATCAGCCGGGCTGCCTGAGCTCGGGCTGGTTGCGCGGCCAGGCCGGTGCGGCGCAGCAGCCGGGTGACCTCGGCGAGGGTTCCCTGGCTGGCCTCGGTCACGATAGCGCCGATCTGCGGGTCCACCATTGCCCGGGTCAGGTAGGCGTACCAGACTGCGGACCCGCGCCGGAAACCCTCGTCACGGGGTATCGGCTGCACCAGGATGTCGACCAGGGCCTGGTACGGGTCGGGCTGGGCCGTCGGATCGTGATCACGGGCTGCGAGGGCCAGGATCGCCTGGCAGCCGGCGAGCACCAGCTCCCGCTTCGAGGTGAAGTAGTGCTGCACTCGTCCCACGGAGATCTGGGCTTCTTGGGCGACTGCCTGGTAGGTGACGGCCTCGATCCCCTGCCGGTAGATCACGGCCCACAGGGCCAGCACGATCTGCCAGCGGCGCTGTTCGACGTCGACTGCTCGTGGCATGGGTTCACAGTACAGGTGTACTGTGATCGTTACAGTATGAACGTATTGTAAACGGATGAGGAGTCCCCGATGCCTGACATCACCGCGGCCGGTACCCCCATGAGTGGGACGAGGCGCTCGCTGCGGCAGGTACTGCGCTCGACCCTGGCCGTGATCTGCAGGCGGACCTGGCTTCGACGGACGGTGGGCGTGGCTGTCGTCCTGCTGGCCCTGATCGGGGCGGGCGGCATCGTCAGGACCTTCACCGCGGCCCCCGAGGTAGGTTTCTTCACCTCGGCCGAGGGCCGACGCGACTACGTCGAGAAGTACCAACGCGCGATGCGGGCACTGCCTGCCGCCAGCATCATCCACGACGTGGCCACCGGCTACGGGACGATCCGGGCATACGAATGGTCGACCCCGGATACTGCCGCCACGGTGCCGGTGCTGCTGCTGCCCGGCCACTCATCTGGGGTGCCGATGTGGGCCGAGAACCTTCCCGGTTTTCTGGCCGGTCACCGGGTGATCGCGCTCGACGCCCTGGGCGATGCCGGCCTGTCGGTGCAGGCGGTCCCGATCGCCACCATGGCCGACCAGGCCACCTGGATCGACGAGGTAGTCCAGCGGCTGGCTCCGGGCGGGGTACACGTGGTCGGGCATTCCTTCGGCGGCGCCACCGCCGCCGCGTACGCCCGGCACCACCCGGACCATGTCCGTTCCCTGGTGCTGCTAGAACCGGTCTTCACCTTCGGCTATCCGCCGGCCAGCACCTTCTGGTGGGCGACGGTCAGCTCGATCCCCTGGTTGCCCGAGACCTGGCGCGAGTCGGCGCTGGGGCGGATCGGGGGCGTCGACTACGACAGCGCCGACCCGATCGCCCAGATGATCGCCTCCGCGAGCCGGCACTACACGGCCAGACTGCCGACCCCATCGCCGCTATCGCAGGCCGAGGTCGACGCCTTGACGATGCCGGTCTACCTGGGTCTCGGCGGGGCAGAGTCACTAGCAGGCAGTGACGCCGCTGCCCGTGCCGGGCGGCTGCCCCGCGGTACGGTCGAGGTCTGGCCTGGCGCTACCCATTCGTTGCCGATGCAGCAGGCCGGGCCGCTGGCGCAGCGGCTGACCGGCTTTTGGGCAGCCGCGAGCTGATCGTCGACCGGGCGCCGTGTTTCGGTCGCCCAGGACGTGGCCGTGAGATTCACCCGCCAGCCACGTGGACCGGTGCTCCTGTTTAGGGTGAGGACATGCGCGTACTCATTGCGGACAAGTTTGAGAAGTCGGGCATCGACGCCCTGACCGCTGCCGGCTGCGAGGTCAGCTCACAACCCTCACTCAAGGACCAGGCACTGGTGGACGCGGTCGCCTCCGAGAAACCGGATGTGCTGGTGGTCCGCAGCACCAAGGTTCCCGAGGCAGTCCTGACCGCTGGGCCGCTGAAGCTGGTGGTCCGGGCCGGCGCCGGCTACAACACGATCGATGTCGCTACCGCCTCCCGACTCGGCATTTACGTCGCCAACTGCCCTGGGAAGAATTCGATCGCGGTGGCTGAACTGGCCTTCGCGATGATCGCCGCCTTGGACCGTCGGATCGCCGACAATGTGGCCGATCTGCGGGCGGGAACCTGGAACAAGGCTGAATATTCCAAGGCCCGGGGCCTGTACGGGCGCACCCTGGGCCTGATCGGGGTCGGCGGCATCGGCTCGGCGATGGTGCCGCGGGCCAAGGCCTTCGGGATGCCGGTGGTGGCCTGGAGCCGTAGCCTGACCCCTGAGAAGGCTGAGGCGTTGGGGATCACCGCGCTCGGTTCGCCGCTCGAGGTGGCCCAGGCTGCCGATGTGGTGAGCGTGCACGTGGCCCTGAATGCCGACACCCGTGGCCTGTTGGGGGCCGACTTCTTCCAGGCCATGAGACCGGGCGCGATCTTCATCAATACCTCCCGCGGTGCGGTGATCGACCAGGAAGCTTTGGCGGCCGCGGTGAGCGAACGGGGGATCCGAGCCGGCTTGGACGTCTTCGCCCAGGAACCCGACTCCTCGACCGGTGACTTCACCGACCCGATCGTGCAGTTGCCCGGCGTGTACGGCACCCACCATGTGGGTGCCTCCACCGACCAGGCCCAGGAGGCGATCGCTGCCGAGGCAGTTCGGATCGTGCTGGAGTTCGGCGCCACCGGCGCCGTACCTAACGTGGTTAACCTGGCGAAGACCACGCCGGCGGTCTGCACCCTAGTGGTGCGGCATTACGACCGGCCCGGGGTGTTGGCTCGGACGCTGGAGGCGGTACGCGCGGCCGGAATCAACGTTCAAGAGATGTCGAACACGGTCTTCGACGGCAGCCAGGCCGCGGTGGCGCGGATCTCTCTGGAGCAGCAGCCGCAGCAGTCGGTGCTGGACGCGATCCGAGCCGATGAGTCGGTAATCGAGGTCAGCCTGGTCGAGCACTGAGCCCCGGGGGCGGTGCTGCGGGGCGGGCTAGAGTCGCCCGCATGGAGTACCCCGAGAGCCGCCGCGAGGATCTGGTCGAAAACCTGCACGGGCGCCTGGTGCCCGATCCGTACCGCTGGTTGGAGGACCCGGACTCCGAGGCGACCCGGGCCTGGGTCGAAGCTCAACGCCGCCTCACCGAGCGGTATCTCGACCAGCTCCCGGAACGGGCCTGGTTCCAGGAAACCCTGAACCGGGTGATCTCCCGGCCCCGGGCTGGGGTGCCGCGGATCAAGGGCGGCTGGTGCTTCCTGAACCGCAACGATGGCAGCCAGGCCCACGACGTCTGGTACGTGGCGCGGTCGGTGGCGCAGATCCATGATCCGCAGGCTCGGGTGATCGCCGACCCGAACACCTGGAGCACGGATCACACCAGTTCGCTGATGCTGTTCACCGTGTCGGGCGACGGCCGCTATCTGGCCGAGGCGGTCTCGGAGGGCGGCTCGGACTGGCAGCGGATCCGGATTGTCGAGGTCGCCACCGGGGAACGGGTGGACGAACCAGACCTGGTCACCAAGTTCGCCACCCCGACCTGGCTGCCAGACGGACGGTCCTACCTGTACAACGCTTTTGCCGACACCAGCCACGCGGTGGGCACCGAGACTGGTCACCTGGGCCGGCCGCGGGTGATGCGGCACGTGTTGGGAACCGATCAGGCTGAGGACCAGGTGATCTGTGAACTCGACGACGAGCGGATGCTGTTTGACTGGGAAGTCACCGACGACGACCACTGGCTGTGCCTGAGAGCCGGGCGGGGCACCGAGAACCGGAACCTGTTGTGGGTGTACCCGCTGACCGATGCCGGTGGGTTGACCCAGATCGGGGAGCGGATCGACTTGGTCCGTGATCTCAGCCACGAATTCCTGGTGGTTGGTTCGGTCGGCGCCCCGGGCCAGGACGCTCGGTTGGTGGTCCAGACCGACCAGGGCGCGCCTCGGGCCCGGATGATCAGCTTCGACCTGGACGCGGCTGCCGCCGGGAGACCAGCACCCCCGGTCGAGCTGGTCCCCGAGGCCGCCGACACTCTGATCGGGGCAGCCCTCGCGGGGCAGACAATCCTGGCGGAATACTTGGTGGACGCTTCGGCCCGGATCCGGCGCTTCGCCCTGGACGGCGCCGCGCTCGGTGAGCTCGATCTGCCGGCCGGCTCCCTAGTCGGGATCGACGCCGCGGCAGGTCGGCCTTTGGCGTACGTCGGGATCTCCACAGTCACCGAACCGACCGCCGCCTTTGAGGTCGACACTCGCAACGGCGTGGTCCGCCCGCTGGACCTGGTGCCGGCGACCGAGCGGGTAGCCCCCGATCTCACGGTCGAACGCCACCGGGCCACCAGCCCGGACGGCACCCAGGTCCCGTACTTCCTGATCCGCCCGGTCGGCGCCCCGGTCGGGCCTCGGCCGACCCTGCTCTACGGCTACGGCGGGTTCAAGATCCCGGTGCTGGCTGATTACCGCACCGGCTGGCCCGGCTGGCTCGCTGCCGGCGGCACCCTGGTGATCGCGAACCTGCGCGGCGGCGGGGAATACGGCACTGACTGGTACGAGCAGGGCCGGCGCCACCACAAGCAGAACGTCTTCGATGACCTGATCGCGGTCGCAGAGCACCTCATTCAGACCAGGGTCACCACCTCCGCCCAGCTCGCGGTGCATGGTCGCAGCAATGGCGGGCTGCTGGTGGGCGCGGTCCTCACCCAGCGTCCTGACCTGTTCGCGGCGGCATTGCCAGTGGTCGGGGTGCTGGACCTGCTCCGGTTCCACAAGTTCACCATCGGCTCGGCCTGGGTCAGCGACTACGGCGACCCGGACCAGCCCGACGACTTCGAGGTTGCCTACCGCTATTCGCCGCTGCATAACATTCGCGAGGCCATGTGTTACCCGCCCACCTTGATCGCCACCGGCGACCATGACGACCGGGTAGTGCCGTTGCACAGCTACAAGTTCACTGCTGCGCTGCAACATGCCCAGGCCGGTGACCATCCGGTGCTGACCAGGATCGAAGTGTCGACTGGCCACGGCGCCGGCAAGCCTACCCAGATGCTGGCAGCGGAATGGGCTGATCTACTCGCCTTCGCCGCGCATCACACAAGACTGCGACCTCCCGATCGGCTGGCGCCGCGACCGGGCCACGGCGGCTGAGCAGCATCGGAAACCGGGGTGATCGATCCAGCAGGGCCTCGACCGGCCTCCTACACTCGGCTCCATGACTGACCCCTCCGGCAAACGTGTGGTCGTGGCGGCGCCGCGTGGTTACTGCGCCGGCGTCGATCGGGCCGTAGTGACCGTCGAGCGGGCCCTGGAGACCTACGGCGCCCCGGTGTACGTACGCAAGCAGATCGTCCACAACCGGCATGTTGTCGAGGATCTCGAGGCTCGGGGTGCGGTCTTCGTGGAGGAATTGTCGCAGGTCCCGCCGGGAGCCACGGTGGTGTTCTCCGCGCACGGGGTTTCGCCGGCGGTGCATGCCGAGGCCGCTGAGCGGGGCCTGAAGACGGTCGACGCCACCTGCCCCCTGGTGACCAAGGTGCATAAGGAGGCGAAGCGGTTCGCCGGCGAGGGGCGCGAGATCCTCTTGATTGGGCACGCCGGCCACGAGGAGGTGGAGGGAACGACGGGAGAGGCTCCCGACCACATCACCCTGGTGCAGCATCCAGACGACGTTGACCACCTGGAGGTCCAGGATCCGTCAAAGGTGGCCTGGCTGTCGCAGACCACGCTCAGCGTGGACGAGACCTACGAGACCGTGAACCGGCTGCGGGACCGCTACCCACTGCTGGCGGACCCGCCTTCGAACGACATCTGCTACGCCACCTCCAACCGCCAGGCAGCGGTCAAACAGATCGCCCAGGGGGCCGACCTGGTGATCGTGGTCGGCTCGCGGAATTCGTCTAATTCGGTCCGCCTGGTCGAGGTGGCCCTGGAAGCCGGGGCGAAGGCTGCCCACCGGGTCGACAACGCCACCGAGATCGACCCGGCCTGGCTGGACCAGGCCCGTACGATCGGGGTCACCAGCGGCGCCTCGGTCCCGGACGCCCTAGTCCAAGGGGTGCTGATTTTCCTTGAGCAACAGGGATTTCCGCCTGCGGAGGAGGCTCGACTGACCGAGGAAAGTCTGACCTTCGCGCTGCCCCCTGAGCTTCGTAAGGACCTGAGACGGGGTGCGTCTCGCTAGGCATGCCGGACAGCCGCTGCCGGGCCCGACCTCTTCTCAACAAATCTAATCTCGTGTCTTGACCAATCTGGTGTGTGGTTCGCCCCCGCCATCGCCTAGGGTGGCCCCGACGGAAGGAGTCCCATGCCAGACCTCACGGTCGACCTGGCAGACCTCGAGCGGGCCGCGACCCAATTTGACGCGATCCAGGCTCGATCTGAGCAGGTGCTCGCCCGCCTGGGCGAACTGAAGATCCCCGACGGCACTTTCGGTCGCGTGCCGTGGTTGTCAGACCAACTGCGCCAGCCGTACGCCGAGCATGCTCAGGCCTGTACCGACTGTGTATCCGATATCACCGATTCACTGGCCGACCTGGCCGTGGCGGTGCGGACCACGTCGAAGGGATACCGCGAGACCGATCAGGCCAATGTGGCCGAGGCTGGGAAGGTGCACTCATGAACCGCTCCACGCAGCTGGACCGCAAGGGTGCCACCGCGACCCTCACTCGTCGTGAGAGCATCATGACCCCTGCCCGGCGCGAGGACAGCCCGACGCAGCAGGAATACCAGAACAAGATGGAGCAGTGGTACGGCTCCTGCCCGGGCCCGGTTCAGACGGTTCTGAACTTCGGCAACGCCTTCCAGACGGTCAATACCTGGCTGAAGAAGGTTGCCGGCGACCCGGAGAAGATCATCAGCTACGGGCCGAAGTACGTGGCCCTGGGCGACGATCTGAAGGACATCTCGCAGGACGTGACCCAGACCGCGGGGTCGATCCGGAACTGGTCGGGCGACTCTTACACGAACTTCATGGCCAAGACCAAAGACTTCGCCGACAAGGTCGAGAAGGCCGGTGAGGCTGTCGCCGGCACCCAGGAGATCCTGGTTGCCTGCGCCAAGGGCTGTGTCGAGGTCGCGAACTGCATCTGCGACCTGGTCATGATGTTCGTGAAGTTCATGGTCAAGAGTTATCTCGCGGCGCTGGCGTCGTCGAGTATTAGCTTCGGCGCTACCGTCGCCGCCTGGCTCGGCGCCAATATCGCCAAGGGCATCCAGATGGTGCAGCAGGTGACCTCGGCGATCTCGAAGCTCTCGGAACTGATCCAGAAGGTCGTCAGCCTGATCCAGCAGGTGATGGAGGTAGTCCGCAAGATCCAGCAGGTGATCCAGCTGATCAAGGGGATCTTCGCGGCATTCCGGGCTTTCCGCGACGGTGACTTCGTCGGCGGGGTGCAGGCCTTGGCGGGTGTCGCCCAAGGGGCCTCTGGGCTGACCGGCGGCGCTGGTGGGTTGTCGGGGCTGACCGGTGGCTCTGGTTCGGGTGGACTGTCGGGAGTGGCCCAGCAGGTCTCCGGACTGGCCGGTGGGTTGTCCGGCCTGGCCCAGGGGATCTCGGGACTGACCGGTGGTTCCAGCTCCAACGGGCTGTCGGGACTTCCGGAATCCACATCGGGACACTCGAGTGAGCCGACCTCGGGGACGACCGGGTCCGAGTCGGGCGGTTCGGCGACCAGGTCTGGTGCGGGCCATGCCGGTGGTACGGGCCGTTCTGGTGGTGCGGATGCTGGTTCTGGTGCGGGCCATGCTGGTGGTACGGGCCGTTCTGGTGGGTCGACCTCCGGGACGAACGGCGTGACGGGAACGGGTGAGGATCATTCAGGCGGGTCAGTCACCGGCTCCGGCCAGGGCCGTAGCTGGGGTCAGCTCGCCGGCGCCGCGTACGACCGGGTGGCCGGCGCTGATCCTGAGGCGAAGGCGGGGCAGACCTCGACCCAGGGTGGAATCGCGGGCATGAGCAAGCATCAGATCGTCCGCGAGGGGATCACCAACGTCGCCAACGACGCCCAGGGTGCCTGGGGCGCGATCAAGGATGCCCGGGCCGCGGCGAAGAAGAACGCGCCTCCCACCATTTAACGGGTACACAGAATGTGGCCGGGACCTGGATGGTCCCGGCCACATCGCGTATGCGTCTGGCCGCTACTGCGGCTTGTTCTTAGCGGCGGCCTCGCGGGCCTCCTTGATATGGCCCCAGGCATCTCGGCCGTCTTGCACCGCATGCCCACCCTCGGAGACCCCGCCCGGCATCTTGGTATCACCGGGCAGTAGCGGGTTCGCGGCCAGCCCGGTGCCCAACTTGATCGGCGCCTGGATCCCGGTCTTGAGTGCCTTCTTGGCAGCAAACCCGGTCAGACCCTTGCTACCTGCAAAGACAAGATTCGAGATATCCTTCGCGCCCTTGAAGACCGCTTGGATGGCCTTGATGATATCTTTGATCCTCAGCAGGATCTGATTGATCCTCATGAAGAGCTGAGCGATCTTTTCCAGGAAGCGTGCGAACTTCTCGATCACCCTCACGATATCGGCGATCGCCTTTGCTGCCCTGGCGATGTTTCCTGCCACCCAGGCGGCCAAGCTGGCCCCGGCTGTGAAGACCGAAAGGGCGGCGGACACGGCCAGGGAGCTGATCAAGAACTCGATCAGCATCTTGACGATATCGATGATGCAGTTTGCCACCTCGACCGCGCCTTTAGCGCAAGCTTCGAGCACCTGCGGGGTGCCCTGAAGGGCCTCGGAGATCTTGGTGACCTTGCCGGAGAAATCAGTGGTCTTCGCCAGGAAGGCGTCATGCGCTTCGCCGGTCCACCCCTGGATTCCCTTCGCCAGGGTGCTGATCTCCTCGCTGACCTGGGTGACCCGGTTGCCGAGTTCGGTGTATTTCGGCGCGTAGCTCATGATCACCTCGGGATCCCCGGCCACATCTTTCAGCCAACCGTTGACTTTGTCGTATGCGCCGCCCCAGTTGAGCACCTGCTGGACCGGATCAGGGCAGGATCCGTACCACTGCTCGAGCTTGTTCTCGTAGGTCATGACAGGTCCATCTCCATGATGATCCGGTTGGCATCGTCCGCGTTGTGGGTCTCAGTCTCCCGATAGGCTGCTGCCACCTGCTTGAGGGCCTCGATCAGGCCTTCGATGGTCTCTACGGTGTCATTGATCGCATCGGAACAGGCCGTTACTTGTTCGGTGTATGGTTCTCGCAGCTTGTCGGACAGCCACGGGACCCTACCGAAGGCGCCATCCGGTACCCGCAACGACTGACTGTCGGAATGCGCCTGCTTCGCCTTCTGCCTGGTGTCCTCGTACGCAGTCGCCGCTCGGTCTACCTGCGCCACATCGATGGTGAAATCACTCATGAATCCCCCTCTCCATGCGGCATTTTAACTCGACAGAGTGTCAGGTGAACCGGCAAGATAGTGCCATGTCCCTCGAGATACCTGAGATCCCTGACCTGCCGGTGTTGCCTGAGGAGATCCGGCAGGCTGTGGACCGTACTTTCACCTATGCCAACGAGGATGAGACAGTCCACGCCACCGCTCGTGGCGACCAGACCCTGATCACGGTCGATGTGCAGGTCTACGAGGATGCCGACCCAGAGCAGATCGCCGAGGGGATCACCTTCGCCTGCCGGGCAGCACTGGATGAGGCGCTGGAGTCGCTGCAGGCCGAGATGCTCGCCAGCGGACTGATCGACGACGAATTGCGGGCCGCGTTGCTCGGCCAGGTCGAGCCGGGACAACCGGCGGCCCCTAGGCAGACGTACGAGGCAACGGTCGGATCGGTGACTGCCGTGGTCGATGCCGACACCAGCCTGCAGCGGATCTTCCTGGCAGGTCTGGAGGAGCCGGAACGGATCGGTCCGGACACGGTCAGCGCCGTGAATGACGCCCTGCAGCAAGCCCGCGGCGCCGACCAAGACGATGTCACGAACCTCGCCGAGCAGCGACTGGCCGAACTCGGCGCGACCATGGACCGGCTCAGCGCCACCCTCGATCCGCTTTCGCGACGGCTGGATGAGATCAGCAGGAGCCTCGACCAGGCCTGAACCCCGTTACAGCTCGCGTTCTAGGGCGTCGAGCCGGCTCTCTAACGGGTCCATCGCAGCGTCGAGCCGTTCCAGCGCGGCCTCCAGATCCGAGATCCGCTCCTCGAGCCGCTGGTCGAAGTCCGCGCCGTCGTCTCGGCCAAGCGCTTGGTCGAGAGCCGCGTTGACGCAGGTTACGGTGGCCTGGCCCAGGTCCTCGCCCTCGGTAATCTGCTCGACCCGGACCGCGGTCAGGGAACCGTCACCGGCGACCGTCGCCGAGATCGGTCCACTGCTGGTCTGGTATGGGCCGGCGGGGCTCTCGTGCGCGACGGCCTGGCCGTCGAGGTAGGACTCCAGGCTTTCGCCAAGCGATGAGGTGCGCAGCGCGGCCACGGTCGCCTCCCGAGCCTGCGTCAGGGCCGATGAGCAGGCCTCGGTCAGCTTGCGTCCCAGCCGGACCGGGTCACGATCGTCAAAGAGGTCGATCTGGACGGTGTGCAGGCGCAGGTCCCCCTCGGCCGTGGCCGTCACCGAACCGTCCGCGCAGGACGCGGTGAAGGTGCTGGCCATGATCGTCGCTAGATCCGGCGGCGGACTGTACGTGAAGTCGCTCATGGGGCCGATTGTCGCCTACCGGTGGATCAGCGAGACTGGGAACATGCTGTTGGATCCACTCACAATCTATGCCGACCACATCGCCTGGATTCTGGCAGAGGGGGAGCGGGCGGTGGTCGCGGCGGGTGTTGGGTATTTTTCAGGCCGGGAGGATGACGGCACCGTCGAGCCTCGGCTGAGTCTGAAAGACCGGCTGCTGGCTCACCTATTCGCGCTTCCGATCTATACCGAGCAGATGATGGGAGTGCTGTTTGGCTCCAGCCTTCGAGCACGGCCCGGGACTCTGGCGGCGGGGTTGCACGAGGCGATCGAGGATGTGATGATGATGGACTGCTTGTTGACTGATCGTCGGCTGCTGATGGTGGCGGATCTTACTGTTGAGCAGCCGGTCATCGGCTGGCAGTGTCGGCTGGACGACATCCGAGGCATTGTGCCGGCGCCGCGGCTGATGCAGCTGGGCCGGATCATGGTCAGTTTCCAGGATGAATCCTGGATCGCGCTGGTGGCGGGGGTGCTGTTGCGCAGCCGCGCGAAGCGGGTGATCGCTGGCTGGGAGTCGGTACGTCCTCGCTGACCCGATTTGGGCGGCGTGCCAGCGGCAGCGTAGAATGGCCAGTCGGTCACCCTTGTCCAGGGGGACGGCCGGGTCCGGCCTGTTGGGTCCCGGCCGCAACACCAACCGATTGAGAGTGTATGGCGAAGAAAGACGGTGCCCTCGAACTGGAGGGGACAGTGGTGGAAGCCCTGCCCAACGCGATGTTCCGCGTCGAGCTGACGAACGGCCACCGGGTCCTCGCCACGATCAGCGGGAAGATGCGGCAGCACTACATCCGCATCCTGCCGAGCGACCGGGTCGTCGTCGAACTGTCCCCGTACGACCTCACTCGCGGCCGAATCGTCTACCGGCACCGGTAGCCGACCGACCTACCCAGAGAAGAAGGAAGCTCGCCATGAAGGTTCAGCCGAGCGTCAAGAAGATCTGTGACAAGTGCAAGGTGATCCGCCGGCACGGTCGCGTCATGGTGATCTGCGACAACCCTCGCCACAAGCAGCGGCAGGGCTGAGCTCGACCAGCGCCCCCGGTCAGACCGGGCGCGCGCCGGTGACGTCGGATCGCGTCCACCGGCACACCAGCCCCGGCTGGTGAATAATTCAACAGCGTGCACGCACTCAGGGCCGTACGGCTCCTGCGAACCCTCGGGCGAAGGCCGAGGCCCCGCGAGCGGGGAACGCGTCACGTCCAGCACCTTCGCGGTCCACGACCGGGCGCCCCTGGCGCCAGGACCGAATATCGGAAAGGCAAACCGCCAGATGGCACGTCTGATCGGTGTCGACCTCCCGCGTGACAAGCGTCTCGAGGTCGCACTTACCTACATCTTTGGCATCGGTAAGACCCGGGCCCGCCAGACTCTGGAGGCGACCGGGGTATCCGGCGACATTCGGGTCCACCAGCTCACCGACGAGCAACTGGTCGCCCTGCGTGACCACATCGAGGCTCATTACGAGATCGAGGGTGACTTGCGCCGCGAGATCGCCGCCGACATCCGACGCAAGGTCGAGATCGGCAACTATCAGGGCCGTCGGCATCGCAGCGGCCTTCCGGTTCGGGGACAACGCACCCGGACCAATGCCCGTACCCGCAAGGGCAAGAAGAAGGCCGTCGCCGGCAAGAAGAAGGCCCGCTGATCCTCGCCGATCGCGTGAACTCCAGGAGAGATAAGAACTGATGGCTACCGCAGGCCGCAAGCAGAGCACCGCGAAGACCAAGGTGCGGCGCAAGGAGAAGAAGAACATCGTCGCCGGACAGGCGCACATTAAGAGCACGTTCAACAACACGATCATCGCGATCACCGACCCGACTGGTGCGGTGATCTCGTGGGCCTCGGCCGGGACGGTCGGCTTCAAGGGCTCCCGCAAATCCACCCCGTACGCGGCGCAGATGGCCGCCGAGGCGGCTGGGCGGCGGGCCATGGAGCACGGACTGAAGAAGATCGACGTGTTCGTCAAGGGGCCGGGGTCGGGTCGTGAGACCGCGATCCGTTCGCTCGGCGCGATCGGGCTCGAGGTGGGCGCGATCTCCGACGTGACCCCCGTCCCGCACAATGGCTGCCGCCCGCCCAAGCGTCGCCGCGTCTGACCACTCTTCTGCAAGCAAAGGACTGACGAACCCATGGCCCGTTACACCGGCCCGATGACGCGCAAGTCGCGTCGTCTCGGCACCGACCTCGTCGGCAACGACAAGGCCTACGAACGCCGCCCCTACCCGCCCGGCATGCACGGACGGGGCCGTACCAAGGACTCCGAGTACTCGCAGCAGCTCAAGGAGAAGCAGAAGGCGCGGTTCGCGTACGGAGTGCTGGAGAAGCAATTCCGTACCTATTACGAGGAGGCCACGCGCAGCCCCGGCAAGACCGGTGACCTGCTGCTGCAAATCCTCGAATCCCGTCTCGACAACGTGGTCTACCGGGCTGGTTTCGCGACCACCCGGCGCCAGGCCCGCCAGATGGTGGTGCACGGTCACTTCACGGTCAACGGCCAGAAGGTGAACGTGCCGTCGTACCGGGTGAGTCCGTACGACATCATCGAGGTCCGGCCGAAGGCCGTGAACCTGCACCCCTTCGTGGTGGCCCGCGAGACCCACAGCGACCGCAAGATCCCGGGCTGGCTGACGGTTCGCCCGAATCAGATGCGGATCCTTGTTCATCAGTTGCCGGCCCGCGACCAGATCGTGGTCGACGTGCAGGAGCAGCTGATCGTCGAGTTCTACTCCAAGTGATCTGATCACCTGGCTGGGGTTCTCGGACCCCGGCCAGGTGCCGGGCACCACCAGCCAGGTCGGTGCTGACACCAGATGCCGTCATATGGCGGGCGGCTGAAAGGAAAACCACATGCTGATTGCCCAGCGTCCCACGCTGACCGAGGAGATGGTCGCCGAGTACCGGTCGCGGTTCGTGATCGAGCCGTTGGAGCCGGGTTTCGGCTACACCCTCGGCAATTCGCTGCGCCGGACCCTGCTGTCGTCGATCCCCGGCGCGGCAGTGACCAGTATCAAGATCGAGGGCACCTCCCATGAGTTCTCCACCATCGAGGGTGTGGTTGAGGACGTCACCGAGATCATCCTCAACCTCAAAGGCCTTGTCTTGTCCAGTGAGGAAGACGAGCCGGTCATCATGTACCTGCGTAAGGCGGGAGCCGGGGCGGTCACCGCTGCCGACATTGCCCCGCCGTCCGGGGTCGAGATCCACAACCCCGACCTGCACATCGCGACCCTGAATGACAAGGGCAAACTTGAGATGGAGCTGGTCGTGGAGCGGGGCCGGGGCTACGTCTCGGCTGTCCAGAACCAGAACTACGACGCTGAGATCGGCCGAATTCCGGTCGACTCGATCTACTCGCCGGTGCTCAAGGTGACGTACAAGGTGGAAGCCACCCGCGTCGAGCAGCGGACCGACTTCGACCGACTGATCGTCGATGTCGAGACCAAGCCGGCGATCAGCCCGCGCGACGCCGTTGCCTCGGCGGGACGGACCCTGGTGGAGCTGTTCGGCCTGGCCCGGGAACTCAACTTCGAGGCTGAGGGCATCGAGATCGGCCCGTCGCCGGTCGACGAGCAGATGGCTGCTGATCTGGCGCTGCCGGTCGAGAATCTCAACCTCACCGTCCGTTCGTACAACTGCCTGAAGCGCGAAGGCATCCACACCGTTTCCGAGCTCGTCTCCCGCAGCGAACAGGATCTGCTCGACATCCGTAACTTCGGCTCTAAGTCGATCGACGAGGTGAAGCTGCGGCTACACGAGATGGGCCTGTCGCTCAAGGATTCCTCACCGGACTTCGACCCGCTGGCCGCCCTAGAGCGGTTCACCGCACTCGGGGACGATGAGGACGACGAGGCCGACTTCGCCGAGACCGAGCAGTACTGACCGCTAGCCGAAGGAACCAACGATGCCGAAACCCACCAAGGGCCCCCGTCTCGGCGGCAGCCCAGCTCATGAGCGGATCATTCTCGCGAATCTGGCCAGCCAGTTATTCGAGCATGGTCGCATCACCACCACCGAGACCAAAGCCAAGCGCCTCCGGCCGCTGGCCGAGAAGCTGATCACCAAAGCCAAGCGGGGCGACCTGCACGCGCGGCGGCTGGTGCTGCAGACCATCGGCGACCGGAATGTGGTCCACACCCTGTTCACCGAGATCGCCCCGGACCTGGAAGACCGCGAGGGTGGCTACACCCGGATCACCCGGGTCGGCAACCGCAAGGGCGACAACGCCCCGATGGCGGTGATCGAGATCGTCACCGAATCGGTCGAGGAGGGCCGCAAGAACCGCGGCAAAGCCCAGGCCAAGACCAGTCGCCCGAAGGCCACCAAGGCCAGGAGCTCTGAGCCGAGCAACGAGGAATTGGCCAGGTCGGCGGACACCTCCGAACCCAGCAATGCCGAGGTGGCGCGGGCCGAAAGCTTCGGCCCCGACGCGTACCTCGGGGACGAGCCGCCGGAGGGCTACACCATCAAGGGCAATGCTGATTCGATGATGTACCACACGCCCGAATCGCCCTGGTACGACCGGACTATCGCCGAGGTGTGGTTCAACAGCACCGAGGCTGCCGAGAAGGCCGGCTTTGTGCCGGCCGGCAAGGACGACGAGGACAAGTAGTTCATTCCACGACGCACCGCCCCGGGGATACTGTGCCCCCGGGGCGGTGCGCGTCACCCCCGCGCCTGAGAGGATGACGGCATGCGGATCGCCCAGCTGGCCAACTTCGTCGGTCCCACCTCGGGTGGGATGCGGCGGGCGGTGGACCAGCTCGGCGAAGGGTACGTGGCCCAAGGCCATGACCGGATCCTGATCATCCCCGGCCCGCGGACCCGGGTCCGCGATACCGCTGCCGGAACTATCGCCCAGGTCCGGGCCCCGCGCGTCACCGGCGGCTATCGGATCATCGTCGACCTGCCCCAGGTGCTGAGACTGCTGCACCAGTTCAACCCCACCTCGATCGAAGTCTCGGATAAGTGGACCCTGACCGCGACGGCCCGCTGGGCCCGGATGCGGGGGATCGGCTCGGTGCTGCTCAGTCACGAGCGGCTCGACGACATGGCCTCCGACTTCACCCGGCTCCCGGTCCGTACCCCGGTGCGCTGGCGCAACCGGCGCCTGGCCAAGGCCTTCGACCGGGTGGTAGTCACCACACGGTATTCCGCGGGCGAATGGGAGCAGACCGCGGCCCGGTTGGTGACGGTCCCGTTGGGCGTCGACCTCGAGACCTTTGTCGTGCCGCAGCAGCCGGCTGAGGCGATGCGGCGGCTGCGGCTGGTGCATGTGGGGCGGATGTCACGCGAGAAGTATCCCCAGCTGGTGATCGAGACCACGCTGGAGTTGGACCGCCGCCAGGTCCCGGTACACCTGACGATGGTGGGGACCGGGCCGCACCTGGGATGGTTGCGGGAACTGGCCGGTGACGGGCCAATCCGGTTCGTCGGCTACATGGACGGGCGGGCCGAAGTGGCCAAGGCGTACGGGGCGGCGCAGATCGCGATGTCGGTCTGCCCGACCGAGACCTTCGGCCTGGCGGTGCTGGAAGCGCTGGCCTGCGGCACCCCGGTGGTAACCGCTGACCGAGGCGGGGCTCGAGAATTGGTGGATGCCTCCTGTGCGGAGTGGGGCAGCGCCGACCCGGTCTCGCTGGCGGATGCGGTGCAGCGGCTGTGGCGTCGGCTACACGACGACCCGGCCACGGTCCGTGAGGCGGCGCGGGTCCGGGCCGAGCAGTACCCGTGGTCAGCGGCGGTGGCGAGGATGCTGGCGGTGCATGACGAGGTCGCCTCCGAGCAGTAGCGCCGGTCAGCTCTCGGCTCGCATCACCCGCACCTGGGTGGCTTTGATCGAGCACCACAGCTCGTCGCCGGCGCTGGCGTCGAGTTCGGCCCAGGCTGACATCGTGATCCGAACCGTGATCGGGCAGCCGTCGACGAGGGCCACCGAGACCGTTACCAGCCCAGCATCGACGCGTGAACCAACCACCCGGGCCGGCAGCATGGTCCGCGGCGAGCCGGGTACCGGCTGCCGGTACAGCGAGACCGCCTCTGGGGGGAAGATCATCGTCCACTGCCCGGCCGGCTCGAGCTGGCCATCGCTGGCGGCGACCAGCTGCCGGTCGGCAATCCGCAGCGCCGGCAGACCATCCGCGCGGGCAATGGCCTCGCCGGTGACGATGTTCAGCCCGGCCAGCCGGGCCGTGAAACGGCTCCCCGGCCGAGCCAGCAGCGTGGACGGGGACCCGGTTTCCACTACCCGCCCGTGATCCAAGACCACCATGTGGTCGGCCAATTGCAGGGCCATCAGCGGATCATGGGTGACGAGGACGGTCGTGGTGAGCGAGGTATGAAGCCGTTCCCGCAGGATCTGGGTGATCTGGGCGGTGGCCTCGACGTCGAGGGCTGCGGTCGGCTCGTCCAGGATGAGTAGGTCGGGCTGGAAGACCAAAGCCCGGGCCAGCGCCACCCGGGCCGCCTGGCCGCCTGAGAGGTTCCCGCCGCGCCGACCGGCCAGCTGGGCGCAACCCACCGCCGTGAGCTCGGCCCGTGCCTGCTGCTCAGCTTCGGCGCGCCGACGCCCCCGGGAGCGTAGCGGGTAGGCGACATTGGCCAGCACGGTCAAGTGCTCAAAGATCCGCGGCTGCTGGCTGACGACCGCGACCCGGCGGTGACGAGCGGTGACGAAGCGCCCCGGACCATCGACCAGCCGGCCCGCAATGCTGATCTGTCCCGAATCCAGGGCCAGTCTCCCAGCCAGCACTTCGGCCAAAGTGGACTTGCCAGCCCCGTTGTGCCCCATCACCGCCCAGACCTGACCGGCGGGCAGGTCCAGACTGACATCCCACCCGCGCTGCGTGATTGAGCCGGCAACCGAGACGACCGCCGGGCGGCCGGGCAGTACCGGCTCGGTTGATACTGGATCCGGGGTGGCTGCTTCGACCGGCTGAGGGTGGTTTCGTCGGTGTGGCCATTCGGTGATCGCTACTACCGCCGCGGCCAGCAGCACCAGCACCATGCCCAGCACCAGGGCAGCATCACTGTCGGATTCTCGGGCCAGATAGACCTGTAACGGCAGGGTCCGTGTCGTACCTTGCAGAGAACCAGCGAAGGTGAGGGTGGCGCCGAACTCGCCCAGGCAACGGGCCAGCGCCAACGCCGTACCCCGGGCTAGGCCGGGCGCCACCATCGGCACCGTGATCGTGGCCAGCACCCGACTTGGCCCGGCTCCCAGCGCGGCAGCGGTCTCTTCCAGGCCGTACGGGCGGGCCCGCAGCGCCGCTTCCAGCGTGATCACGAGGAAAGGCAACGAGACGAAGACCTGCGCCATGATCACCGCAGAGGTTGAAAAGGCGATCTGAAGACCGGCAGATTCCAGCCAGGGCCCCATCAGTCCCCGCCGGCCGAAGACGCTGAGCAGAGCGATGCCGGCTACCACCGGTGGCAGCGACAGTGGCAGTGCCACCAACACTCGGACCAGGGTCACGGCCCGCCACCGGCGAGCCAGCAGCACCGCCAGCGGGACCCCGACCACCACGTCCACCAGAACCGCCGCCAGGCAGGTTCGCAGGCTCAACCACAGCGCATCGACCGAGGAGTCCTGAGCCAATACCGTCGCGAACCGGTCCCAGGGGGTACGAGCCGCCATAGCGACCAATGGCACCACCAGGTAGACAATCCCTAACGCTCCCAGGCCTGTCAGCCAGCGGGGAGCGGGAGAAACCTGGGGACGTCGGCGGCGCCCATCAGGGCGAGACCGCACCAGCCACCTCCAGAACCTATGGGAAATGCTCGGGGCCTTTGCCCGCAGAAGATTCGGCTCAGGCGCCAAAACCGAAGGATTTCAAGGTCTTCTGCCCGGCCTCGGACCTCACGTACGCGATGAACGCGGTGGCGGCGGTGGTGTTCTTGGAGCTCTTGACGAGCGCGATCGGGTAGCGATTGACAACCTTCTCAGAATCGCGGATCGCGACCGTGGTGACCTTGTCGCCGGCGGAGGCGGCATCGGTCTGGTAGACGATACCCGCATCGGCCTGGCCGGAGATCACCTTGTTCTTCACGTCGGTCACCGACTGTTCCTCGGACTTCGGGGTGAGTGTGACCCCCGCCAGTCCGGCCAGCTTGGCCGTGGCGCTACCGCAGGGGACCGCTGGGGCGCAGATGACCAGATTCTTCCCGGTCAGCGAGGCGTCCAACCCGGTGATCTGGGCGGGATTGCCGGCAGGGGTGATCAGGGTCAGCCGGTTAGTCGTGAACTCCTGCGGGTCAGTGACCGAGCCGGTCTGGACTGCCTTGTCCATGGTGGTGGTGTTGGCGGTGGCCAGGACATCGGCCGGGGCGCCATTCGCTAACTGTTCCACCAGGGTCTGGGATCCAGCCCAGCTGAAGGTGACCTTGGTCTGGGGATTCTGGGCTTCGAAGTCTTTGGCGATCGCGGTGAAGGACTTCTCCAGGGAGGCTGCGGCGAAGACCGTGATAGTGGTCTGCTGACCCGACGGCGAGGCGGTGGAGGAGGGTTTGGTGCCGCACCCGGCCATCGTCGCGACCAGCATCAAGGCCGTGGCCCCGGCCATCAGAGAACGCCTCATGGGTTATCGAATCCCTTTCCCTCTCGTTATGAAACAAGGATTCTTTCAGAATCAATCCTGCCGCGTCAACCAGATCACCGATTGGTATCCTCAAACCCCTTATCGGCGCTGAAAGAGCGGGCATCAGCATTTTTTCTGGATGGAAGCCAGAAAATATCATGCTGAAAGGGGAATCTCAGGTTCGGAGGGAAGGCATGAAAGGCAACGACCTGGCTGCGATCTCGGCGGCCGTCATCGTCAGCAGCGATCGGGTCCTGGCCGGGGAACGGCCCGATCGTACTGGGCCCGCCGTGGTCGAACGGTTACAGCAGGCTGGGTTGCGGGCAGTGAGCGTGACTATCGTGGCCGAAGGGTTGGCCGCGGTCTGCTCCGCTCTGGATCAGGCCCTCGCCAGTGGGGCTCGACTGGTGCTGGTCCTTGGCGGGACCGGCTTCGGGGTCGGCAATGAGGCGCCCGAAGCGGTACGGGCTCGGTTGGCGGTCGAAATCCCCGGCATCGCCGAGCAGATCCGGGCCCAGGGGCTGGCAAACACCCCACTGTCGGGCCTGTCGCGAGGGGTTGTCGGGGTCACCGCTCGCGATGCGACCGGAGCGCTGCTAGTGGCCGCGCCCGGCTCGCTGGGTGGGGCAGTGGACAGTCTCGAGGTGCTGGTCCCGCTGCTGGGGCCGATCTTCGCCCAACTCGACGAGCCTCGTTAGGGATCAGCCGATCCCGGCCTGCCAATAGGTCAGGTCTGCCGTGGTGTCGAGATCGCGGCAGACCGCGGCCGGTTGCGGAATCTCGACCAGACGCAGCCTTCTCAGTACCCGCCGTACCCCAAGACCGCGAGGCGGACCGGCGGCGGCGATCACCTGGCTCAAGGCCCGAAACCGGTAGCAAGCTTGCAGATGCTGGACGAAGGGGGCAGGCTCCCCGCCTACCACGACTGCCCCGTCACCGTCGGTCCGGCGCGCAGCCGCCACGAGGTCCGGCAGCAGCCGCTGGGCGGCCGGGGTGTCCACCGCCAGCACCACGACCAGATCGTCCGGTCCGGGTTGGGTGGCCTGCTCCAACCACCGCAAGCCAGCGTCGATCCCCGCCAGCGGACCGCCCAACGGGGGATTCTCCAAGGTTTGCCCCACTCCCGTCGCAACGGTGACGGTGGCCGGGGCCACCACCACGAGACGACCCGTGACCAGCGGGACGGTCGCCGCTACCACCAGGTCCAGCAGCCGTTGACCCTGGATCCGCAGATCGGCTTTCGACAGGCTGCCCAGCCGTTGGCCGGCGCCTCCGGCCAGGATGATGCCGTGCACGTCCATGCCTCCACCTTGGCAGAGGACCCGCGAGATTAACGCGGGGTCTGGCCCGCTGAGATAGTCTCCCGGCATGCCAGAACCGGACCCCGCGCCGAGAGCCACCGTGCTGCGGGATCGGTTCGGACGGGTGGCGCGTGATCTGCGGGTCTCCCTGACAGACCGCTGTAACCTGCGCTGCTCGTACTGTATGCCAGCCAATGGTCTGAACTGGCTGCCGACCGAGCTGACTCTGACTGATGCCGAGGTGACCAGGCTCTGCCGGATCGGCGTTGAACGGCTCGGGGTGCGTGAGATCCGGTTCACCGGCGGTGAGCCGTTGCTGCGGCGCGGCCTGGAGGACATCGTCGCTGCGGTCGCCCAGTTGCGTACCGACCAGGGGCAGGTTCCCGGGCTGGCCCTGACTACCAATGCGCTGGGGCTGGAGCACCGTGCGCAGCGTCTGGCAGCAGCCGGGCTTCAACGAGTCAACGTCTCCCTCGACAGTCTCGACCCGCAACATTTTCGGCAGATCACCCACCGTGATCGGCTTGCCGATGTGCTGGCCGGGATCAGCGCCGCCCAGGCGGCTGGCCTCAGTCCACTGAAAGTGAATGCGGTGATCGTACGAGGAATCAACGACACCGACGCCGGTCGGTTGCTCGACTACTGCCTGGCTATTGGCGCCGAATTGCGGTTCATCGAACAAATGCCGATCGGTCCGCCCGGATCCTGGGACCGTGCCCAGATGGTGACCCGGGACGACATCCTCGAGCTGGTGGGCGCGCAGCATGAGCTGACACCGGCCGAGACCGAAGACCCGTCGGCGCCGGCCCGGATCTGGACCGTCGACGGCGACCCGCGGCAGCGGGTCGGGATCATCGCCTCGGTAAGCGAACCCTTCTGCGACAGTTGTGACCGCACCAGACTCACCAGTGACGGTCAGATCCGCAGCTGTCTGTTCGCCACCCAGGAGGTCGACCTGCGCCGGATCCTGCGTTCTGGCGACGAACCGCGACAGATCGAGCGGCGGATCGTCGCAGCCTGGACCGCTGCGATGTGGGCGAAGCCCGAGGCGCATGGCCTCGACGGCTCCCGCTTCGCCGTCCCCTCCCGCACCATGAGCCGGATCGGCGGGTGACGATGAGGGACTTCCTCCCCGAGCAGACCAATGCTGGTCATCAAGAGAGATCCGGGAACATCGTGATGACCGGTCCGAGATCCCCCAGGCGTCGCCGGGCGCGGCCGGCCGACAACCAAGGGCTCTTTACCAGTCTGGCCCAGCTCACTCCCGCACAGAGCACCTTGCTGCGACGGATCGCGCAGCATGGGAATCCGGTCACGGTGGCTGAGCTAGCTGATGAGTCCGGGCTGCATCCGTCCAGCATTCGGGAAACCCTGGAGACCTTGATCGAGCTGCGATTGGTGTCGGGCGTGAGGCTGCCTGTTCATGGGCGCGGTCGTCCGGCCACCGGTTACCTGGCCATCACCGCCCCCGACCTGGTCTCCCCGGACAACCAGATGGCGCTGGTAACCCGATGCTTCTTCGACTGGTTGCGAGATACCCCGAACGACCGGATCGAGGCGGCTCACCAGGTCGGCGCTCTGATCGGGCAACGGGCCCTCGACCTGATGCGGGTCCCGGCCCATGCGGCGGGGTCGCCGGACTGGGATCTGGCTCATCAGATGCTCCAGATCCGGATGGTCCTCACCGCCTTCGGGATGGCGCCCACCCCAGACCCCAGCCACGAGGCCACCCTGGTGCTGCGCGCCTGCCCGTTCACCGCCGGCGAGCAGCCGAGCCTGGTGGGCTTGGCGTTGCGGCACGGCTTCGTTCAGCGAATCGTCCACCTGATCTGCCAGGACTCGGTTCAAATGAGTTTCCAGCCCGACGATGCCGACCCGTACCGTTGTGCGGTGATCCTGACCCTGACCGATCCACAACCAGAGGAGACCATGACCACGATCCGGTACTTCGGCGGCGCAGTGGATGCGGCCGGCTGTACTAGCGAGACGTACGAGCGGCATGGCACCCTGGCTGGCCTGCTGGCCGCCGCCGCCCAACGACACCCGGACCTGGAACCAGTGCTGGCAGTCAGCACCTTTCTGATCGACCAGCGCCCGGCGCAGCGAGACCAGCAGCTCGACCGGGAATCGGTGGTCGAGGTGCTGCCCCCGTTCGCTGGCGGCTGAGCCGTACCGTCGGAAGGTTCCGTATGACCAGTCAGATCCGCTCCGGGATCGTGGAGACCCCACTCGACCTCGAACAGATCATCGCCCAGCTGACGGATGTCCGCTGTGGTGGTGTCGTCACCTTCTGCGGGGTGGTCCGCAACCACGACGCTGGCCGCGACGTCACCGCGATCGACTACTGTGCCCATCCCTCGGCTGAGGCCCGGTTGCGGGACCTCGCTGAGCAGGCCACATTGCGTCACGGGGTGCATGCCGTGGCCGCCTGGCACCGCGTGGGGCACATCGTGGTGGGGGAAACGGCGATGGTGGTGGTCGTCGCCGCCGAACACCGGTCCCAGGCCTTCACCGCGGCCCAGGCCCTGGTCGATGAGATCAAGGCCACCGTACCGGTGTGGAAGTGTCAGATCCTGGCTGACGGCAGCCGTAGCTGGACCGGTCTGTGATGGGTGTGCAGATCCCGTTAGCTAGTCCGGCCCAGCCGATCACCGCGCACGCCCGGGTACGACATCGCCGCACCTGGTTGGTCAACGGAATCGACTTGGCCGGCCAGGCCCGGCTTCGGGCCGCCCGGGTACTCGTGGTCGGGGCTGGGGGACTGGGGTCTCCGGTACTGCTCTACCTGGCCGGTGCTGGTGTCGGAACCATCGCTGTCGCGGACCATGACCTAGTCGAGGAGCACAACCTGGGCCGCCAGGTGGTGCATGGACAGGCCAGCATCGGGCAGCCGAAGACCGCCTCGGCCCGTACCCGGCTGCTCGACCTCGACCCCGAGGTACAAGTCGTCGAAATCGGCCAGGTCACCACCGAACTGCTCGACCAGCAGCGCGACCGGTGGGATCTGGTGATGGAATGTTCCGACACCTTCGACACCACATACCTGGTGGCGGACTGGTGTGAACGTGGCGGGACGCCACTGGTCTGGGGGAGTGTGATCGACATGGTCTGGCAAGTCAGCGACTTCTGGAGCCGCCCACCCGACGGCTGGGCGCCGACCAGCCTACGTAGCCTGTATCCGCGCCCGCCGAAGCCCGGCCAGACCCCCAGCAGCACCGAGGTCGGGGTACTCGGACCGGTGGTCGGACAGGCCGGCAGCGCCATGGCCACCGAGGCCGTCAAGCTGATCACCGGGGCCGGGGAACCGCTGCTCGGGCAGGTCCTGTACGGCGACGCGCGTCGCAACAGCTACCACGTGCTGACCTTTGCGGGCCGGCCATGAGCCGCTCCTGGACGGTGACCGAGCACCGGAGCCTGATCGAATCGTTGGCGGCCCCTACCACGCCGGTCCGTTCTCCGGTGGTGGGAAGCGAACTGTTGGGCTGTGCCCTGGCCGAGGATGCCCACGCGCTGCTCGATACCCCGCCGTTCACGAACTCCGCCATGGACGGTTTCGCGGTTCGGCATGTCGATCTGCCACCGGAGAAAGCCGAGGTCGTCTTGCCGGTCGCCGGGGACCTGCCCGCCGGCGATCAGCAGGTCCACCGCCTGGCGGCCGGCCAGGTGGTCCGGATCATGACGGGGGCCCCATTGCCCGAGGGTGCCGACACCGTAGTGATGGTGGAGCAGACCGACCACCTGCCCGGGACCCGGCAGGCGCCGCAGCAGGTACGGATCCAGGCCCCATGGCCGGAACCGGGCGCGAACGTACGACGCCGAGGCGAAGACCTGCCAGCCGGGGCGCCGGTACTGCCTGCCGGGACCGTCGTGGACGCCGCAGCAGTATCCGCGCTGGTTTCGGTCGGGGTCACCGAGGTGACGCTCCATCCCCGTCCCAGGGTCGGGATCATCACCACCGGACGAGAACTGGTGGCGCCTGGCGTGCCCGTCGGCCCTGGCCAGATCCCTGACTCCAACGCCGCCCTGCTGACCGGCCTGGTATTAGCGGCCGGGGCATCGATCGTTGCTAGCGCCCGGATCAACGACCAGATCGAGCGCCTCGCCGCAGTCTTGGATGACTGGCCGGAGCTTGACCTGGTGATCACCGCCGGTGGGATCTCCGCCGGCGCCTTCGAGGTGGTCCGACAGGGACTGGCCCACCAGGGGGTCGACTTCCACCATGTGGCGATGCAGCCCGGAGGCCCGCAGGGAGCCGGCCGGTTGCGCTGCGCCGGGCGGCAGGTCCCGGTGCTCTGCCTGCCCGGCAATCCGGTCAGCGTCTTCGTCAGCTTCCACGTCTACGGGGCCGGCCTGATCGCGATGCTGGCCGGTAGGGCCGCGGACAGTCTGCCACCCACCGAGCAGGTGATCGCCGCCGAGGGCTGGGTCTCACCGCCGGGCAAGGAACAGATCTGCCCGGTCCGCCGCGACGGGCAGCGGGTCTGGCCTCACCATCGGCTTGGTTCCCGGTCTCACCTGGTCGCGTCCCTGCCGCAGGCCGACGGGTTGGCTCTGGTTCCAGTCGGAACTTCGACGGTCGCCCCCGGTGACCGGCTGACCTTCATCCCCACCCGAGTAGGACGCCGTGGCTGGTGAACTGACCCACCTGCGTGATGATGGCAGCGTCCACATGGTGGACGTCACCGCCAAGCAGCCCACGCCCCGGACCGCCACCGCGGTCGCCGAGGTGCGCTGTGCCGAGACGACCCTGGCGGCGCTACGCAGCGGCGATACCCCCAAGGGGGACGTGCAGGCGGTGGCCCGGCTGGCCGGGATCCAGGCCGCCAAGAAAACCCCGGAGCTGATCCCGTTAGCCCATCCGATCGGGATCCACGGCTGCGAGGTCGACCTCGAGCTGACCGGCACCGGGGTGCGGTTACGGGCAACCGTACGGACCGCCGACCGGACCGGGGTCGAGATGGAGGCCCTGACCGCGGTCACGGTGGCGGCGCTGAGTCTGGTGGACATGCTCAAAGGCCTCGATCGGAGCCTGGTGATCGCCGAGGCGAAGATCATCGCCAAATCTGGGGGACGCTCCGGCGACTGGGTCCGGCCCGACTGATCAGTGGTCGCCGCCCCGGCGCTGGTCCAGCAGATGAGACAGCACCGGCAGCAGCGCGGCTACCGCGTCCCTCACCCCGCCGGGCGAGCCAGGCGCGTTGACCACCAGCGCCGCATCCGGTTCGCGGCTGGTGAGCCCTGCCAGGCCCCGGCTCAGCAGCGCAGCCGGGACCTGCTGCTGCCCGTGGGCCCGGATCGCGTCAGCTAGCCCGGGGATCTCGCAGGCCAACAGTGCGGCGGTGGCCTCAGGGGTCAGATCATGTGGCCCGACCCCGGTACCGCCCGTGGTGAACACCAGATCGGCATTCTCGGCGCCGACGCGGATCGCCTGCCGGATCTGTTCGACGTCATCGGGCACCACCAGCAGCTCACGGACCACCACTGGACCGGCCTGCAGCAGGTCACGGGCCAACGGGCCTGAACGGTCCTCGCGTTCGCCGGCGGCGCAACGGTCAGAGACGGTGATCACCACCGCCTGGACAGGAGCAGTCATGCCTGCACCGTACGCCGCCCGGCCCGGCCAGGCTGCGGAATAGTTCTCGATAGGGCAGGCTTATATCAGCACGGGCTCGGAGTCGGCTCCGCCCGGTACCACGACGAGAGGACCATCGGTGGCTGTGTACACCCTGCCTGACCTGGACTACGACTACGGCGCGCTCGAGCCCCACATCTCGGGCGAGATCATGCAGCTGCACCACTCCAAGCACCACCAGGCGTACGTGACCGGCGCCAACACCGCGCTGGAGAAGCTGGCCGAGGCCCGCGAGAACGGCACCTACGCAGCGATCACCAAGCTCGAGAAGGACCTCGCCTTCCACCTGGGCGGCCACATGAACCACTCGGTGTTCTGGAAGAACCTGTCACCCCACGGCGGCGGTGAACCGGACGGTGAACTGGCCGCGGCCATCAGCGACTTCTTCGGCTCCTTCGCCGCCTTCCGCCAGCAGTTCACCGAGGCCGCCAACGGCATCCAGGGTTCTGGTTGGGCAATGCTGGTGTGGGACCCGCTGGGCGGGCGGTTGAACATCAACCAGCTGTACGACCAGCAGGCCAACCTGCCGGCGGCCCAGATCCCGCTGCTGCAGCTCGACATGTGGGAACACGCCTTCTACCTGCAGTACCGCAACGTCAAGGCTGAGTACGTGTCAGCCTGGTGGAATGTCGTGAACTGGGCCGACGTCGCGGCTCGCCTGGACCGGGCCCGGACCCAGACCGCCGGACTGATCTGACCTGACCGAGATGCGTACCCGGCCCGGATCAGGTCGAGATCCCTAGCCGGGTGGCATCGTCGGCACGGGTGACCGCGAAAACCCGAAAACCTTTGGCGCTGGCGATCCGGGAGCAGCCCCAGCCGCAACGATCGAGCCAGGCCGCCAACGAGTCCGCGCCCAGGTTCCGGGCCACCACCAGGTACGCGGACCCGCCGGGGACCAACCGGGGCAGCCAGGCCTGCAGCAGCTGATGCAGCGCCGGCTTGCCGATCCGAATCGGAGGATTCGACCAGATCTGGTCGAATCCCACCGCCGGGTCCACCGCCTCCGGTCGCAGCACCTGGACCCGTGATCCCAGCCCGGCCCGGGCCGTGTTCTCGCGGGTCAGCTCCAGGGCCAGGTCGTTGACATCGACCGCCGTGATCGACGCCTGGGGTGCGGCCAGCCCGAGCGCCACCGTGATCGGGCCGATCCCACAGCCCAAGTCGAGCAGCTGGACCGGCCCGGACGGGATCGGCGCCGCCCGCAGCAGCACCGAGGTCCCCACGTCCAGCCCGGATCCGGAGAAGACCCCTCGGGCTGAGACCAAGCTGAGCCGGCGGCCGGCGAGCCGCGCCTCGACCTCGAAACGTCTCTGCGGGCCGGCCGGGGTCTCGAAATAGTGGCTCACGCCAGCTCCCGGGTCGCGCGGGTCTGAGCCGCCCGGGCCGCGAGTAAATGGTCGGGCGGGTAGCCGACCTCTTCCAAGGTGAGCCCATGCGCCGGCATCACCCGGACCTCGCCGCAGCGACTGGCAGCGTCCGCCAGGCTGGCCAGCCAAGACCCCGGGCGCTGCCCGGAGCCGACCATCGTCAACGCCCCGATCAGCGAACGCACCATCGAATGACAGAAAGCGTCGGCCCGGACGGTCACCGTCACGGTCCCATCTGCGGCCCGGCTCAGGTCCAGCTGTTGCAGCTGCCGGATCGTGGTGGCCCCCTCCCGCGCCTTGCAGAGGGCGGCGAAGTCATGCAGGCCTAGCAGCGGGCGGCTAGCCGCTGACATTAGCTCGAGGTCGAGTCGCTGTGGGACGCGGCAGACATGGCCTCGACGCAGCGGATCCACTGCCTGCGGGGTGTCCCACAACCGGTACTCGTAGCGGCGCCAGATCGCGGAGAACCGGGCATCAAAACCGTCCGGGGCACGGCGGACCTCGCGTACCACCAGGTCATCGGGCAAGGCCCGGGGGAGCCGTCGGGCCAGCAACCGACCGGTGTCCTCAGACCCGCGGCGACCGGCGAGCGTGACCTGCGGCAGGTCAGTATGGGCCACCTGGCCGCGGGCATGCACCCCGGCATCGGTACGACCGGCGCAGGTCAGTATCACCGGGGTGTCGCTGCGCAGCACCCGCGTCAACCAGGTTTCCAATTCTCCCTGGACGGTGCGTCGGCCCGGTTGAGCCGCCCAACCCGAGAAGCCTGCGCCGTCATAGGCGATGTCCAGCCGCCACCGTACGGTCATCGCCGCCGCCCGTAGCTGAGGTCATAGATCCGCCGCCCGGCGGCCAGGCCCCGCCGCTCATACTTGGTCACTGGCCGTTGTGCGAAGCGGGGCGCCCAGCCGGGGTGCAGATTCACCAGCGTCGAGGCGTCCAGCACCTGGCGCATCGTCAGGGCGTAGCCCTCCCAGTCGGTCGCCAGCCGCAGTACCCCGCCCGGTCGCAGCCGGCTCGCGACGAGTTCCGCGAAGCCGGGCGACACCAGCCGCCGCTTGTGGTGGCGGGCTTTGGGCCAGGGGTCGGGGAAGAAGACCCGGATCTCCGCCAGCGAACCGGGCGCCACCAGATGCATCAGCCCGGCGCGGCCGTCGGCCAGTACGAGCCGGACATTACCGACCCCGGCCTGACCTAGCCGGCCCACAGCCGAGGCCACCGACGGCTGGAAGACCTCGAAACCCACCAGGTTGGCCTCAGGATGCGCCTGCGCTGCGGCCAGCAGCGCATCACCGTTGCCGGGGCCGATGTCGACGATCAGATCGGCCTGACGGCCGAAGATCGTGGCCCAGTCCAGCGGCGGCTGCTCAGCCACCGACGTCGACAACGGCCCGCGGGCCACCTCGACCAGGTAGCGTTGCCCGTACGTCTCAAGAGCCCGCTGTTGTGACGGATTCATCCGGGCACTGCGGCGGACGTAGCTGACGACCTGCCGGTGTGGTCGCTCAGGCGTGACGGTCATCGCCGCAGCCTACCCGGGTTGGACTGGGGAAGACCCCGATCCTCGCCGAAGCCTCGGATGCGTGACACTGAATCACATGCGCACCCTGCTCAACCTGATCTGGCTCCTCTTTGGTGGTATCTGGCTGGCGATCGGCTACTTCGTGTTTGGCCTGCTGGCTTGCATCCTGATCGTCACCATTCCGTTCGGAGTGGCTTCGATGCGGATGGCGGCGTACGCCCTGTGGCCCTTCGGTAGCGCAGTGATCGCCAAGCCCAATGCCGGTGCCGGCTCGGCGATCGCGAACCTGATCTGGTTTGTCGCGGCTGGGTTCTGGCTGGCGATTGGGCATGTGGCTACTGCCTTGGCGCAGGGGATCACCATTGTCGGGATTCCGATTGCGCTGGCCAACCTGAAGATGATCCCGGTGACCTGCTTCCCGTTCGGTAAGCAGATCGTCTCCCGTTCCAGCCTGCCGCCGCAGGTCCGGCCGCTGCACTCGATCTGATCGGCCGGGGCTGGTTTCTCGACCTTGCCGGGTGCCCTCTAGGGTTGCGCTCGAAGGAGCGCAATGAACCAGTTGGGGTACCTGTACCTGTCGACCCTGCTGACCCTGTGGGTGATTCTGGACCCACCTGGACTGCTGCCGGTCTTTCTCAGCCTGACCCGGCGGATGACGCCTCACCAGCGCAACGCGGCGGCGATCAAGGCCTCGCTGGTGGCGTTGACCGTGATCGGGCTGTTCGGGCTGTTCGGGCAATACATCTTCAATTACCTGCACATCTCGCCTGGTGCGCTGCAGGTCTCGGGGGGTCTGCTGCTGCTGCTGGTCGCGTTGGAATTGCTGACCGGTAAGTTCGACAAACCCGAGGAGCAGGAGGCGCCGGACTCGGCGGTGAATGTGGCGATCGTGCCATTGGGCACCCCGCTGCTGGCCGGGCCGGGCGCGATCGTAGCCACGATGCTAGCGGTGGAGTCCACCTCCGGGCTCATCGGCTCGACGGTGGTAATCGCCGCCGTGATCAGCGCAATGGTTCTGGTGTACGTGGTGCTCCGGTTCGCCGAGATCGTACGGGCCTTCCTCAAGGACGCCGGGATCACCCTGCTGACCCGGATCGCGGGCCTGCTGCTGTCCGCGATCGCGGTTCAGATGATGGCTGACGGGCTGCTGGGTGTAGTTCAGCGGTTACTGACGGCTGCGTCCACCAGGTTCTGTGGCATCTGCTCATAGCCGTGGAAGGTTCGAGTGAAGGTGCCGGAACCGTGGGCGAGGCCGCGCAGGTCGATGGCGTAACGGCTCAGTTCGCTCTGCGGGACCAGAGCCCGGACGATGGCGTGGTGGTTGCCGTCGGCGTCAGTGCCGAGAACTTGGCCGCGGCGGCCTGAGATATCGGTCATGACCGCGCCCAGGTATTCCTCGTCGACGGTGACCTGGACCTCGTCGATCGGTTCGAGCAGGGTGACGGTCTTCGGGCTCGCGGCCTCCTTCATGGCCAGCTGGCCGGCGGTTTGGAAGGCCATGTCGGACGAATCGACCGAATGCGCCTTGCCGTCGAAGAGCGTGACCTGGACATCGACGATCGGGTAGCCGGCCAGAACCCCCTTCTCCAGCTGGGCCCGGACCCCCTTCTCCACCGAGGGGATGAACTGCCGCGGCACCGCGCCGCCCACCACCTTGTCGACAAAGACGAAACCCTCGCCGCGGGGCAGCGGCTCGATCTCCAGGTGGCAGACCGCGTACTGGCCGTGACCGCCGGACTGTTTGACGTGGCGTCCCATGGCGGTGGCCTTGGTGATGAAGGTTTCCCGTAGCGGCACCAGCAGGTCCTCGGTAACGACCTTGACCCCGTACCGGGAGCCGAGCCGGTTCAGCAGCAGATCGACATGACCTTGGCCCATAGTCCAGAGCACAATCTGGTCGGTCTCCACGGTCCGCTCGACCCGCACCGTGGTGTCCTCCACCGCCAGCCGGGCCAGCGCCGCGGGCAGCTTGTCCTCGTCGGCGCGGGTCTCGGCGCGGATCGCCACCGGCAGCAGCGGCTCGGGCAGGTTCCAGGGCTCCACCACCGCCGGACGGTCCTTCGCCGACAGGGTGTCGGAGGTCTCGGCCTTGGCCAGTTTCGCGACGTACACCAGCTGCCCGGCGATCGCCTGCGGTACGGAGACGGTCTCGATCCCGGACGGGATGGTCAGCGGGCCGACCCGCTCTTCCCCGTCATGGTCGGGGTGGGCGTCGTCGGAACGCCCCGTGAAAAGGCTGCGGTGACCGCAGACATGCACCACATCGTCGGCCTTCAAAGTGCCGTTATAAATCCGCACCAGCGACAGCCGCCCGGCGAACTGGTCGGAGGTGGTCCGGATCACCTCGGCTACCAGCGGTCCGCTCGGGTCCCCGGCCAGCGATTCCAAGTCCTGACCGTCGGTGCTGGTGACCGCGACGGTGTGGGTGCTCGGATCGGGGAAAGAACCGGCGATCACGGTCAGCAACTGGTCGGTACCCAGCCCGTTCAGCGAGTTCACCGGGATCACCGGGTGGAACTGCCCATTCAGGATCGCGGTCAGCAGGTCGGCGAGCAGTTCGTCTTCCTTCAGGTCATCGCCTTCCAGGTAGCGGTCCATCAGGTCCGCGTCCTCGGACTCCTCGATGATCCCCTCGATCAGCTGGGAGCGGTACTGCTCGACCAAGGCCGTCTCGGTGGCACTCGGCTCGCGCCGCTGCAGGTTGCCAGAGCTGTAGTCGTGAACCTGCTGTGACACCAAAGACAGGTTCCCGATGATCTGATTACCGCTGGTGACCGGGACATACGCCGGTTGCACCGACTGCCCCAAGACGGACTGGATGTTCTCCAGCGCCTCGTCGAAACTGATCCGGCCGTCGTCGAGCTTGGTAATGCAGATCGCCCGTGGCAACTTGACCTCGGCGCATTCACGCCACAGGGCCGCGGTCGCCGGGTCCAGGCCGTCGCTGGCTGAGATGACGAAGACCGCCGCGTCGGCGGCTCGCAGACCGGCCCGCAGCTCGCCGACGAAGTCGGGATGGCCAGGGGCGTCGAGCAGGTTCAGAACCATGCCGTCCAGCTGGAGGGCGGCCACCTGCAGGGCGGAATTGCGCTCCAGGTCCTCCTTCTCCCCTCGGTACCCGTGGACCCGGGAACGGAGCAGATGCTCAAACAGCGTGGTCTTGCCGGATCCGCTGGATCCGACCAGGACCACGTTGCGTACACCCGACGGGTCGGTGACCTTGATGCTCGACTGTGAACCCATGGCGGGACACTACACCGCCCCTGGTGGCGCCGGCCGCTGACCCGGTCGCGGGTCTTACCATGACGTCATGAGCCACAGCGTGCTGGCCCTGGTCGCCAACGCCGGCGACGGCAGCATTACCACCTTTCGGATCGTCGACGACCGCCTGCGGCGGCTGGCCGTGAGTGAGGTCGCCCCCGGCTGCTCTACCTTCGCCGTGGACCGTGACCGTTACCTGCTGTACGCGGCCGGTAAGGATCCGGCCGCGATCCTCAGCTGCGCGTTGGACCCGGCCACTGGTCAGCTGGAGACCATCGCCACCCGCCCGGTCGACGCCAACCTCACCTACCTAGCGTTGACTTTGCGCGGTGACCAGCTGCTAGGCGTCTCCTACGACGGGGGCTTTGGCTGTTGCTGGCCGGTCGCCGGCGGCCAGGTCGGCGAGCCAGGCGAACCGGTACATCACCGCAACCTGCACGCCGTGGTGATCACCCGCGACTCTCGGCAGGCGTACCTGGTCTCGCTCGGGGAAGACCTGGTGGCCCGGTACGCGATCGGCGCCGACCATCGGCTGGTGGCGGAGGCCACAGTCGCGGCCCCCACCGGTTCGGGGCCGCGGCACCTAGTACTGAACGCCCACGAGACCGCGGCCTACCTCGTGACCGAGTTCACCGGTGAGGTGCTGTACTACCGCCGTGATCCGGACACCGGGGACCTCAGCCTGCAAGACCAGACCTCGGTGGTGGATCCACAGGCCGGGCTGCGACCTGGCCGGTTCGGGGCCGACCCGCTCGCCGAGCGTCTGATCTGGGGGGCCGACCTCCACCTGGCGCCGCAGCAGGACCACCTGTGGGCCAGCGAACGGACCGCGTCGACCCTGGCCACGGTTCCGCTCGGCTTGGGCGGCGATCTTGCACCGGTTACCGCCATCACCGCCACCGAAACCCAGCCGCGAGGCTTCGCGGTCACCCCGGACGGGCGTCACCTGCTAGCGGTGGGGGAGCGTTCGACCACCGCCACGCTGTACCTGATTCAGCCCGACGGTAGCCTGCGCCAGACTGATCGGCAGCCGACCGGGACGAAGGCGAACTGGGTCCGGTTCATCTGACGACGGGCACCGGGTTTTGCCGAACCCCGGCGCTGCCGGTACCCTGATCTGCTGTTGTGCCCGGTGTCTCGACCCGTGGCCATCGAGCAGCGAACCTGAAGCAGTGCCAACACAAAGGATGGGTCCAATCCCGTGTCTACGTACAGCCCCAAGCCTGGCGAGGTGACCAGGAACTGGCATGTCATCGATGCCGAGGATGTGATCCTCGGCCGGCTGGCCGTGACCGCGGCGACCCTGCTGCGCGGCAAGCACAAGCCCACGTTCGCCCCGCATGTCGACACGGGTGACTTCGTGGTCGTGGTGAATGCCAGCAAGATCGCGCTCACCGGCACGAAGGCCACCGACAAGTTTGCGATCCGCCATTCCGGGCGTCCGGGCGGCCTGAAGAAGGTCGCGTACGGCGACCTGCTCGCCAAGGATCCCCGCAAGGCGGTCGAACGGGCTGTGTGGGGGATGCTGCCGAAGAACAAGCTCAGCCGCCAGCTGATCGGCAAGCTCAAGGTCTACGCCGGACCGGAGCACCCGCACCAAGCCCAGCGGCCGACCCCGTACCAGATCACCCAGATCGCTCAGTGAGAGAAGAGCAGCGTATGTCTGACACCGTGGCCGAGCAGACCGAAGAGACCTTCGAAAGCTTCACCGACGAGTACGACCGGGAGATCGCCTACCGCTCCGAGTCGACGCCGCAGGCAGCCGCCGGTTCCGACCGCCCGGCCGTGGTGACGTACACCGGCGGCACTGGACGCCGCAAGGAGGCCGTGGCCCGGGTCCGGTTGGTGCCCGGCACCGGTACCTGGTCGATCAACGGGCGTAGCCTGGACGACTACTTCCCGAACAAGGTGCATCAGCAGATCGTGTCCGAGCCGCTGGAGACCGCGGCCGTGGCCGGTCTGTACGACGTGATCGCCCGGATCTGCGGCGGCGGGGTCACCGGCCAGGCCGGGGCATTGCGACTCGGCGTGGCCCGGGCCCTGAACGCGGCCGATCCGGAGGCCTCCCGCCCGGCATTGAAGAAGGCCGGCATGCTGACTCGTGATGCCCGGATCAAGGAGCGTAAGAAGGCCGGCCTGAAGAAGGCCCGCAAGGCTCCGCAGTACAGCAAGCGCTGACCGTCGCGGTCCATGGGGCGTCTATTCGGGACCGATGGGGTACGAGGGGTCGCCAACGCCGACCTCACCGCGGAACTGGCACTCGAACTGTCAGTGGCGGCCGCGCAGGTGCTCGGTGAGGCCGGGATCTTCTCTGGCCACCGCCCCCGGGCCCTGGTCGGGCGAGACCCGCGGGCCTCGGGCGAATTCCTGGAGGCTGCGGTGGTGGCTGGCTTGGCTAGCGCCGGGGTGGACGTGGTCCGGATCGGGATCATCCCGACCCCGGGCCTGGCGTACCTGGTGGCCAGTACCGGCGCCGACCTGGGCGTGATGCTGTCCGCTTCACACAACCCGATGCCGGACAACGGGATCAAGTTCATCGCTCGCGGCGGGATCAAACTCGACGACGACCTAGAGGATGCGATCGAACAGCGTCTTGGCGAACAGTGGACCCGTCCGATCGGGGCCGCGGTCGGACGGGTCAGCGATGACCCGGGCCTGCTCGATGCCTACATCGCGCACCTGGTCGCCTCGCTCGGCACCGATTCCTCCCTGGAGGGGATCCGGATCGTGATCGACTGCGCCCACGGCGCGGCCTCGGTTACCGGTCCCTCAGCCTTCGCCGCCCAGGGCGCCGAGGTGATCGCAATCCACGCCGAGCCGGACGGGCTGAACATCAACGACGGGGTCGGATCGACCCACCTGGAAAAGCTGCAACAGGCCGTGGTCGAGCACCGGGCGCACCTCGGGATCGCCCTCGACGGCGACGCCGACCGGTGCCTGGCAGTCGACGCCGACGGCCACGTCGTCGACGGGGACCAGATCCTGGCGATCCTGGCGCTGATGCTGCGCGAGCGTCAGGAACTCGGCTCGAACACCGTCGTCGCTACCGTGATGAGCAATCTCGGTTTCGTGAATGCGATGCGTGAGCACGGGATCCGGGTCGACCAGACCAAAGTCGGCGACCGGTACGTGTTGGAGTCGATGAACGCCAACGGTTTCACCCTCGGCGGCGAACAGTCCGGGCATGTGATTATGAGCGCTTTCGCCACCACCGGGGACGGGGTACTGACCGGCCTGCATATGACCGCCCGGATGGCCCGTACCGGCAAGAGCCTCGCCGAATTGGCCTCGGTAATGACCCGGCTACCGCAGGCGATGGTCAACGTCTCCGGGGTCGACAAGCTTCGTGCCGGCAGCGACCTCGAGATCAAGGCCGCGATCACGGCCGCCTCCCACGCGCTGGGTGACAGTGGCCGGGTGCTGCTGCGGCCCTCCGGTACCGAGCCGGTGGTCCGGGTCATGGCTGAGGCTCCCACCCAGGAACAGGCCCAGCAGATCTGCGACCAGCTGGCAGCGGTGGTTACCGAGCGCGCCGGCCTGTAGATCATGATCGTCCAGGCTGGCGCTGGGGTCCGGTGATCAGCCCTGACTGGCCGGTCCGTGACGGGTCAGCAGGCGGCGGACCAGGCCGTGACGGGGGCTGCCCAGGTAGACCAGTGCGAAGACCAGGCCCTGCAGCAGCACCACGATCCCGCCGGGAGAAGCATCGATCCAATAGCTGAGATAGATCCCGGCGGCCGAGCACGCCGCCGAGCCCAGCGGGGCGATCAGCAGCATCCGGGAGAACCGTTCGGTGAGCAGCCGGGCAGTGGCGCCTGGGATGATCAACATCGCCACCACCAGGATCACCCCGACCACCTGCAACGCGACCACGGTCGTGATCGCCAACAGTCCCAGCAGCAAGGCCCCCAGCCGGCGCGGAGACAGACCGATCGCGTGGGCGTGGGTCGGGTCGAAGGCGTACAGGGTCAAGTCGCGGTGCTTCACCAGCACCGCCACCAGCACCACCGCGACCAGGACCCCGATCTGAACCAGGTCCGCATCCGAGATCCCCAAGATGTTGCCGAAGATGATGTGGTTGAGGTCGGTCTGGCTGGGGGTCAACGACAGCATTACCAGTCCCAGCGCGAACAGGCTGGTGAAGACGATCCCGATCGCGGCGTCCTCCTTGACCCGGCGTCCGTCACGGACCACCCCGATCAGCAGCACCGCCAGGAAACCGAAGACCACCGCGCCCAGCGCGAACGGTAGGCCCAGGATGTAGGCCAACACCACCCCCGGCAACACCGCGTGGGAGACCGCGTCCCCGATCAGTGACCAGCCGACCAGCACCACCCAGCACGACAGCAGGGCGCAGACCACCGCCGCCACCACCGTGGTCGCCAGGGCCCGGATCATGAAGTCGTACGTCAACGGTTCCCACAGGCTCATGTGGCGTCCCCGGTGTTGAGCACGTCCAGGCCGAACGCCGACGCGAGCCGGTCGGCTTGCAGGGCCTGCCGAACCGGGCCATGGAACACGACCCGGCCTGCCAGCAGGACCGCATCCTGCGCCAGCTGCGGCAGGGCCTGCAGGTCATGGGTGGACACCAGCACCGTACGGCCGTCAGCGGCCAGCTCCCGCAGCAGCCGGACCACGGTCGCCTCGCTGCGCTTGTCGACCCCAGCGAAAGGCTCGTCCAATAGCAGGATCCGGGCATCCTGGGCGATACATCGGGCCAGGAAGGCTCGTTTGCGTTGCCCGCCCGACAGGGCGCCGATCTGACGCTGGGCCCGATCGGTCAGCTCCACCCGCTCCAGCGCCTCGGCCACCGCCGCCCGGTCCCGGCGCCGCGGCCGACGGGTGATGCCGAGCCGTCCGTACCGGCCCATCATCACGACCTCGGCGACGTTGAGCGGGAAGGTCCAGTCGACCTCCTCGCTCTGGGGCAGATATCCGACAACTGCCTGCCGGCGGGCCTGGGCCGGTTCTAGCCCGTCCAGACGAACCTGGCCTTGGTCGACCCGGAGCATGCCAAGAATCGCCTTCAGCAGGGTCGACTTCCCGGAGCCGTTCATGCCGATCAGTCCGGTCACCCGGCCCGGCTCGAGCCGCAGACTGACCTGGTCCAAGGCCAACACCTCGCCGTAGCGGACGGTCAGCCCGCTGACCTCGACCGCAGTCACGAGCCGGTCAACCCGGCGATGATGGTCCGGGTGTCGTACCGGATTAGGTCGAGGTACGTCGGGACCGGGCCGTCGGCCTCCGACAGCGAGTCGACGTACAGGGTTCCGCCGAGACGGCTCCCGGTCGAGGCGGCCACCTGCCGCATCGGCTTGTCTGAGACGGTCGACTCGCAGAACACGGCCGGAACCCGGCGCTCTTTCACAAACTGGATGACCGAGGCGACCTGCTGGGGCGTCGCCTGCTGCTCGGCATTCACCGGCCAGATGTACTTCTCGGTGAGTCCGGCATCGCGGGCCAGGTAGGAGAAGGCCCCCTCACAGCTGACCAGGGCCCGGTGCTCGGCCGGGATCTTGGCCAGGTTCGAGACCAGGTCGGTGTGGATCTGCGTCAGCTGGGCCTGGTAGGCGTCACCGTTGCGGCGGTAGTCGGCGCCGTGCGCTGGGTCCAGCTCGGTGAAAGCTCGCACCATGTTGTCCACGTAGATCCGGACATTGGTCGGGCTCATCCAGGCGTGCGGGTTGGGTTTCCCGGCGTACGCATCCTCGGCGATGTCGATCGGGGTGACCCCCTGCGAGACCACCACATGCTTGACACGTACCTGTTCCACGAACTGCTGAAACCAGACCTCCAGGTTCAGACCGTTGTCCAGAATGAGGCTGGCCTTCGTGGCCCGGGCCACATCGGCCGGGGTCGGCTCGTAGCCGTGGATCTCAGCCCCCGGCTTGGTGATCGACTCGACCTGCAGGTGATCACCGGCGACCGATCGGGCGATGTCCGCCAATACCGTGAAGGTGGTCAGCACCACGGGCTTGGCAGCTGATGCAGCGCTGGGGGACGGATTCAGGCGACAGCCAGCCAGCAGCAGGGCGGCGAGAACCGGTATCACGATCCAGGAACGCAGACGCATGCAATCAGTCCACCTTTCGACGTACGCCCAGGCGAGCGTCGGCCGGTGAGTCTAGTTCGGTCCTCTCAGCGCCCGACAGCCGCCTCATAACTTACGGATCCTCACCCAGTCCACCGTGTGATCGGGGCCCTTACGTAAGACGACGGTGGCCCGAGCCCTGGTCGGCATGATATTGTCCCGCAAATTCGGGCTGTTGATGGTCTCCCAGACCTCGGCCGCCATGGCCAGGGCCTCAGCCTCAGGCATCGCCGCAAACCGAGCGAAGTAGGACTGGGGATCACGGAAGGCTGTCTCCCGCAGGTGCCGGAAACGGGCCAGATACCAGGACCGGATCAGTTCCTCCTCAGCGTCGACAAATACGCTGAAGTCGAAGAAGTCACTAACCGCCAGCCCCAGGGCCCCGTCGAGACGCAGCCGGGGCGGTTGGAGCACATTTAACCCCTCCACGATTAGGACCTTCGGCCGGCGGACCACGATCTCGGCCCCAGGGATGATGTCGTAGGCGAGGTGCGAATAGACCGGCGCCCGAACCTCCGGTTCGCCGGATTTCACGTCCATCACGAATCGCAGCAGCGCCTTGCGGTCGTACGACTCGGGAAACCCTTTCCGTTCAAGCAGCCCGCGGGCCTCGAGTTCAGCATTCGGCAGCAGGAAACCGTCGGTGGTGACCAGGTCGGCCCGGATCCCGTTTTGGCGCAGCAGTTCGCGCAGCAGCCGGGCGGTGGTGGATTTACCGACCGCCACCGACCCGGCGACCCCGATCACGAACGGGGTTCGGATCACATCAAGGCCCAGCAGCCGGTTCTGCTCGTCGTACAACATCCCGGTGTGCTGCAGGTACAGGCTCACCAGCCTCGTCAGCGGCAGATAGACCTGACGGACCTGGTCAAGCTCGATCGGGTCGCCGGTGGCCCGGATCCGCGCCAACGTCTCTTGGGTGAGGTCCAGTTTCCGACTGCGGGCCAATTCGGCCCAGTGTTCCCGGCTGCGGGTCGTGTACGGGCCGAACGGGTCCTCCTCGGCTGCCTTCATCTGTCTACCTCCGGGTACGGGCTCGCAGCGACGGTGCGTGCTGGCTCGATACTGTTCGAGCGCCACCGGCGGCCAGGCCAGCGACGATACAGTGCCCCGCATGTGCGGAATCATTGGGTACGTGGGGCCGCGCCCGGCCGAGCAGGTGGTGGTGGCCGGGCTGAGGCGGATGGAATATCGCGGTTACGACTCGGCCGGGGTCGCCGTGGTCACCGACGACGGGCTGGCCCTGGCCAAGAAAGCCGGCAAACTGAAGCATCTTCAGAACGAGCTGGCGGCGCGTCCGTTGCCCGGCTCACACCAGGCGATCGGCCACACCCGCTGGGCCACCCATGGCGGACCCACCGATGACAACGCCCACCCGCACCTGTCCCAGAACGGGCGGGTCGCCGTGGTTCACAACGGGATCATCGAGAACTACGCCGAGTTGCGCGTCGAGCTGGAACAGTCCGGCGTCCGGTTCCGCAGCGAGACCGACAGCGAGGTCGTCGCCCAGCTACTCGGCGTCGCGGTCGAATCCCTCGGCTTGGCCGAGGCGATGCGGTCCGTGTGCTCGCGGCTACAGGGAGCTTTCACCCTGGTCGCGGTCGACCACCAGGTGCCGGGCCGGATCGTCGCCGCCCGCCGTAACTCGCCGCTGGTGATCGGGGTCGGACACGGCGAGATGTTCCTGGCCTCGGATGTCGCAGCGTTCATCGAATTCACCCAGGACGCGGTGGAGCTAGGCCAAGACCAGATGGTGGAGGTTAGCGCCGACGGGTACCAGGTCACCTCGTTCACCGGTGAGCCGGCCGATTCCACCCCGTACCACATCGACTGGGATCTTTCCGCAGCCGAGCGGGGTGGCTACGACTGGTTCATGCGCAAGGAAATCTTCGAACAGCCGAAGGCGGTCGCTGACACCTTGCTGGGTCGTCTCGACCCGGACGGGCGGCTGGTGCTGGACGAGATCCGGATCGATGACGCCGAGCTGCGCCGGATCGACAAGATCGTAGTCGTGGCCTGCGGCACCGCCTTCTACGCCGGCCTGGTCGCCAAGTACGCGATCGAACATTGGACCCGGATCCCATGCGAGGTCGAGATCGCCTCCGAATTCCGCTACCGCGACCCGATCATCACCGCGACCACGCTGGTGGTGACAATCTCCCAGTCCGGTGAGACCGCCGACACCTTGATGGCGATCCGGCACGCCCGCGAACAGCACGCCAAGGTGATCGCGATCTGCAACACCAACGGCGCCACCATTCCCCGCGAATCGGACGCGGTGATTTACACCCACGCCGGCCCGGAGATCGGGGTCGCCTCGACCAAGGGCTTCACTACCCAGATCGTCGCCTGCTACCTGCTCGGGCTGTACCTGGCGCAGGTGCGAGGCACCAAATTCGGCGACGAGATCCGGGGCCTGCTCGCCGAACTGGAACAGATCCCGGCCCAGATGCAGACGGTCCTGGACCGCCTCGACCAGGTCGCCCAGCTGGCCCGGGACTTCCTCGACCGGAGCTCGGTGCTCTTCCTGGGCCGCCATGTCGGCTACCCGGTCGCCTTGGAGGGCGCACTGAAACTGAAGGAGATCTCGTACCTGCACGCCGAGGGATTCCCGGCCGGCGAGCTCAAACACGGGCCGATCGCGCTGGTCGAGCCGGGGCTGCCGGTCTTCGTGGTAGTCCCGCCGTACGGCCGCGACCAGCTCCACGACAAGGTGGTTTCCAACATCCAGGAGGTACGAGCCCGGGGCGCGTTGACCGTGGTCCTGGCCGAGGAGGGCGACCCGCAGGTGTCCACCCATGCTGACGTCTGGGTGCCGCTGCCGAAGGTGGCGACCCTATTCCAGCCGCTGGTGGCGGTGATCCCGCTGCAGTTCTTCGCCTGCGAGCTGGCGACCCTGCTAGGTCACGACGTCGACCAGCCTCGGAACCTGGCGAAGTCGGTCACCGTCGAGTGATTGTCGCGATCGGGGTCGACATCTGCGACCTGAGCCGCTGGCAGGCGATGTGCCGGCGCCACCCCGGCGCTGCGGCCCGGGTCCTCTGCCCGGCTGAGATGGCCCTGCCGCCGCGCTCGCAGGCCGCTCGGTTTGCCGCCAAAGAGGCCTTGGCCAAGGCTTTAGGTGGGTCGCCGGGGCTGTCGTGGCAGGACGCGGAGGTGGTCGTCGCCGAATCCGGGCAGCCCGCGTTGCGGCTGCGTGGTTCTGTGGCTGCCCGGGCTGCTGCCCTCGGTACGAATCGGGTCCACCTGAGCCTCAGCCACGACGCCAACCTGGCGGTAGCAATGGTGGTCCTGGAGCGGTGAGCACCCTCATCCGCAGCATGCTGGTGTGGGGCGATGCGGAATACTGATACCTGACCGGCACCGGCGAGCCACGGCGCCGGTCGGTTGCCATGGGGGGCCGAAGAAGGAGCGTGGGCATGCAGCCGATCTACTCTGCTGCGCAGATTCGTGTCGCCGAGGCAGCAGCTGTCCAGCCACCGGAGCAGTTGATGCGGCGGGCGGCCGCTGCGGTCGCCGCAGCGGCGCGGGAGGAACTCGGCGAACGGACCCGGGTGCTGCTGGTGGTCGGGCCGGGCAACAACGGCGGTGACGCGTTGTACGCCGGGGCTGAGCTGGTCGACGGACGCCAGGTGTGGGCCTGGCGGACCGCAGACTCGGTTCACGCCGCCGGCTGGCAGGCCCTGCTGGAGGCCGGCGGCCAGGAGGTGGCGGCCGATGAGGCCCTCGCGATCCTGCCTGAGGTGGACCTGGTAGTGGACGGGGTCTTTGGGATCGGGGCCCGAGCCGGGCTGCCCGGACCGGTCGAGGCCCTCGCCGTGGCCTGCCGGGAGCGGCAGCTGCCGGTACTGTCGGTCGATCTGCCGTCCGGGCTGGAGGCTGACTCGGCCTGGGCCCCGGCCGAGTCGTTCTGGCCCACCCGGACCGTGGCCCTCGGCTCGTACAAAGCCTGTCACCTGCTGGGCCCGGCCCGGCGGCGCTGCGGCCGGGTCACCATCGCCGACATTGGGCTCGAGATGCGGGAAGCTCAGCTGGTTGCCTGGCAGGTCGAAGATGTGGTCGCTGCCTGGCCGGTCCCCGACGAACGCAGCGACAAGTACGGCCGGGGCGTGGTCGGCGTCGACGCCGGATCCCAGCGGTACCCTGGCGCCGGGGTGCTGGCCACCCTGGGTGCGGTGTACGCGGGGGCCGGGATGGTGCGTTTCTGCGGCCCGACTTCGGTGGCCGAGCTGCTGATGTGGCAGCTGCCGAATGTGGTCCGGGCCGAGGGCCGGGTCCAGTCCTGGCTGGTCGGCCCCGGCTGGGGACCCCGCCCCGATGGGGCCCGGGAACTTGACGACCGGCTTGCTAGTGGCCTGCCGGTGGTGGTGGATGCCGACGCCCTGCCGTACGTCCCCGAGCATCTCGGCCGGGCCGATGTTCTGCTCACCCCGCACGCCGGTGAACTGGCTCACCTGCTGGGGGTGTCACGGGCCGAGGTGGTCGACGAGCCGGTGGCGGCGGTCCGCAAGGCTGCCGGTCAGTACGGGGTGACGGTGCTGCTCAAGGGCGCTGTCCAGTACGTGGCCGGGCCCCGTTCGACCACCGTTCAGGTTGCGGTGCCGGGGCCGGCGTGGACCGCCCAGGCCGGCTCTGGTGATGTCCTGGCCGGGATCTGCGCGACCCTGCTGGCGTCGGGGATGCCGGCCTGGCAGGCGGCGGTCTGCGCTGCTTCAGCGCAGGCCCTGACCGCTACGGCGAACCCCGGACCGTACCCGCCGCAGGACGTGGTGCGACAGCTGCCGGCCACTATTGCCGGACTCGCCCGGTGAACCCCACGAGACGAGAAAGAGGATTCCTGAGGTGACCGTGATCTACTCCCGGGCTCAGGGCCGGGCGGCCGAGAACGCATCCGGTCGCAGCCTGCCGGACCTGGTCCGGGCCAGCGCCGCCGCCGTGGAACAGGCGCTATTCGAAGAACTGGGGTCCGGGCAACGGGTGCTGCTGCTGGTGGGCCCCGGTTATAACGGGGTCGATGCGCTGGTGGCCGGCGCTGCCGCCGCCGGGCAGGGCCGCCAGGTCGGCGCCTGGCGGGCGCTGGGGACCGTGGTCCCCGACGCCTGGTCGGCTTTCCTTGAGGCGGGCGGCCAAGAGGTCAGCGACGAGCAGGTGGTCGATCAGGTTGGGCAGGTTGACCTGGTCGTTGACGGGGTCTTCGGCCGGAATTCACGCCCCGACCTGCCGCCGCGGGTGGCCGAGGTCGCCGAGGCCTGCCGTCGGGGCCGGGTGGCGTTGCTGGCGATCGACATTCCTAGCGGCCTGGCACCCGACGAGACCCGCCCGACCGGGGTGACCTTCCATGCCAGCCGGACCGTGGCGCTGGGCTATGCCGGCGCCGCCCACCGGCTGGGGGCCGCGCAGCTGCGGTGCGGCGCCGTGACCGTGGCGTCGATGCCGTTTGAATTGGGCGAGCCCTCGGTCGTGGCCTGGTCCCAGGCCGAGGTCGCGGCGGCCTGGCCGGTGCCCGAGGAGGCCGACGAGCCGACCTGCCGGGTCGGGATCGATGCCGGCTCGGCTGAGAATCCCGGCTCCGGGATGCTGGCCTGCGCCGGTGCCCTGTACGCCGGGGCCGGGCTGGTCCGCTACCTGGGAACGGCGCCGATCGCGGAGCAGCTGGTCGCCCAGCTCCCCAGCGTCACCATGCCTGACGGCCCGGTCGACGCCTGGCTTGCCGGGCCGGGCTGGCAGGGCCTCGACGATGCTGCAGCCCGGCTGCAGATGGCGCTCGACAGTGGCCTGCCGCTGGTGATTAGTGACGCTGCCGTGCCGTATCTGACCGAGCATCTGGGCCGGCTGGAGGTGGTGCTGACCGCTGGCGCGGAGAGTCTGGCTGGGCTGCTGCGGACCCCGCTGGAGGAGGTGCTGCAGAACCCACCAGCGGCGGCCCGGCGTGCGGCCGGCGAGTACGGGGTGACGGTGCTGCTGCGGGGGGCCGTCAGCTGCGTGGCCAGCCCCCGGACCGCTCAAGTTCAGGTGGCGGTGCCCGCGTCGGCTGGGGCAGTGGCGGCCGGCGCGGATGATGTCGTGGCGGGGATCTGTGTGGCGCTGCTAGCTACGGGTATCGAGCCGTCACGGGCGGCGGTGCTGGCCGCCTCGCTGCCGGCCCTGACCGCGGTCCGCCATCCGGGGCCATGGCCGGCGATCGAGACAGTTCGCAGGTTCCCGGCCACGATCGCGGAGCTAATCGACCGATGACCTCGACGATCAGCCGGCGCCGCCTGCTCGGGCTGGGGATCGGGGCGGGGCTGACGGTCACCGCCGCGGCCGCCGCGGTGGTGATGAGCCGGACCTGGGAGGGAGACGATCAGAAAATGGTCTGTGTCCCCCAGAGTTCGCTGCCGGTGTTCTCCCAGATCGCCGGCGCCGAGCTGCGCTACGAGGTGGACCAGCAGCCCCGCCGGTTCTGGATCGACCAGGTCCTCGCCGACCGGCTTACGCAGTGGGTGCGGTTCCTGCCGTCCATGGGGCTGGAACCGGTAACCGCGCTGCGTACGTACGGCTCCTGGATCGATGGCAGCACCACCTGTACGTCGATGCACCATGCCGGACGGGCCTTCGACGTGGCAGCCGTGGTAGCAGGGGCGCGGGTCATCAGCTGCCGGACCGACCAGTGGCCCGGTGGCGGCAACGACGACCAGTTGGCTGCCTACTGGCGGCTCGCGGCCGGGCTCCACGCCTATTTCGCGTATGTGCTGACGTGCCTGTTCGACGAATTGCACGTCAACCACATCCATGTCGACGACACCGAATCCCGGGGCCGGATGACTTCGTTCAACCACCGCAGCCGGGTCCAATGCCAGGCAGTGCAGGCGATCTGCCGCTATGTCTGGAAGACGCCGACCGAACTCACCGGGGCCTGGGACGACCAGACCCGGGCCTCGCTGGCGAAAGTCACTGACCAGCTTGGGCTGAGCAACCAGATCCAGCGGCAACCGGCGTGGCAGGATTTCCTGATGGCCAGCGCCCGCTTCTGATCGGGCCGAGTCGCTAGGCTGCCGGGATGACTCCCCGGATCGGCATCGTCGGTGGCGGCCAGCTGGCCCGGATGATGTACGCGGCTTCGGTGGGCCTCGGGATCCGGGTCGCGTTGCTGGCCGAGGGACCTGACAGCTGTGCCGCCCAGGTGGTGCCTGATGTCAGCCTCGGCGACTGCACCGACCCGGACACGGTGACCCGTTTCGCCGAGCAAGTCGACGTGCTGACCTTCGAGCACGAGCAGGTCCCGACGCAGATCCTGCGGCAACTGGAGCACCGCCAGGTGACGCTCCGGCCCGGCCCGGCGGCGCTGGAACATGCCCAGGACAAGGCGATCATGCGGCGGCGGCTGGCTGGCCTGGGGATCCCGGTGCCCAGCTACCAGGTGGTGGCTGACCCAGACCAGCTGGCCGGCTTCGGGGAACAGGCCGGGTGGCCGTGCATCGCGAAGACCTCCCGCGGCGGCTACGACGGCAAGGGCGTCTGGCGGCTCGACGATCCCAGCCAGGCTGGGCTCCCATTCCAGGGCTTGCGGGACGGCGTCCAGGTGGTAGCCGAGGAATATGTCCCGTTCGTCCGGGAGCTGTCGGCCTTGGTAGTCCGCTCGGCCTCGGGGCAGACCGTCGCATACCCGGTGTCGGAATCGGTCCAAGACGACGGGATCTGCGTGGAGACCATCACCCCCGCCCCGGGCCTGGGCGAGCAGCAGGCCCAGGCCTGTCAGCGGTTGGCGCTGCGGATCGCCGATGAACTCGCCGTAGTCGGGGTGCTGGCGGTCGAACTGATGCAGCGCGGCGACGGGCAGGTGGTGGTCAACGAACTCGCGATGCGACCTCACAACACTGGTCACTGGTCGATCGAGGGGGCGGCCACCAGCCAGTTCGAGAACCACCTCCGGGCGGTGCTGGACTGGCCGCTGGGTGATCCGGCGCCGATCGCCCCGTACACCGTGATGCACAACGTGCTCGGCGGCGACCGCCGCGACCTGGTGAGCGGTCTGGCTCAGGTCTGGGCCCACGATCGCGGGGTGAGGGTTCAGGTGTACGGCAAGACGGTGGTGCCTGGCCGCAAGGTGGGCCATGTCAGCGTCACCGGAGCTGACCTGGAGGAGATCCGCGGCCGGGCCCGGTCGGCGGCAGCTCTGTTGCGAGGAGAACGATGAACACGCTGGTCGGGATCGTGATGGGGTCGGATTCAGACTGGCCCACGATGGAGGCGGCCGCCGAGGCCTGTCGTGACTTCGGGATCTCGTACGAGGCGGACGTGGTGAGCGCCCACCGGATGCCTGAGGACATGGTGAGTTATGGGCGCCAGGCCCACCGGCGCGGGCTGCGGGTGATGATTGCCGGGGCCGGGGGAGCAGCCCACCTGCCCGGGATGCTGGCCGCGCTCACCCCGCTGCCGGTGATCGGGGTCCCGGTCCCGCTGCGGCACCTCGACGGGCTGGACTCGTTGCTGTCGATCGTGCAGATGCCGGCGGGAGTACCGGTCGCCACCGTGGCGATCGGTAATGCGCGTAACGCGGGGCTGCTGGCGGTCCGGATCCTGGCTGCCTCTGACCCCGGCCTGCAACAGCAGATGGTGGACTACCAGACCGCGCTGCGGGCCGCCGCCCAGGCTAAGGGTCAGGAGGTGTTCGATCGCTCTCGCCTTCGCGAGGATAGGCCGCGCAGTTGAGTCTTCCGGCTTATTCCTCACGACGAGAAGGTTCTTTCGGTGGTGGTTGTGATGGGTGGAACTCGTCGTTCGTCGTCCAGACGGGTGTCGCGTGGCCCTTCAGCTGATGGTCGGGTTTCAGATTCGTTCAGACCGGGTGCCTCGTCGCCCCTGTGATGTCGACCGCTGCAGAGACGTCAGTACCAGGGTCGAGCTGCTGTGAGCGTTTCGTATCGACCGGGCCTGGTGAGGCACGGCTAGGCTGGATTGGTCTCGGTGTGTGCTGGTCTGGAGGAGGCTGCCTTGTCAACGGCTCAGACCGTCGACCCTGCCCAGGAGGTGCTGGCCCGTAGTCGCTCGGCCAAATTCCGCCGGGGCCTGGGCATGCTGGTGATGACCGTGCTGCTGCCAGGTTCAGCGCAGGTTGTGGCCGGTGACCGTCGTCTCGGGCGGCTCGGCCTGCGGACCTGGTTTGGGCTGATCCTGGCGATCCTGCTGGTCGCGGTCCTGGCTCTCGTGGGACGAGACCTCCTGGTCGGCCTGGTGACCTCCCGATGGGCCCTGCTGGTCTTGGCTGGGGCTGTGGTGGTGCTCGGCGGAGGGTGGGTGCTGCTGCTGCTGCATGCCTGGTGGGTCGCCCGTCCTGCCGGAATGGGACGGGTCCGGGGGGGTGTCTTCTCGGTGATCGCCCTAGTGCTCGCGGTGTCGCTGGCCGGCGGTACCGCCTGGGCTGCCTCCACTCTTCGGGCCTCGGCGAACCTGGTCGGGACGGTCTTCGGCGGCGGCGGTGACACCCAGGCTAAGGCCGGCCGCTACAACGTGCTGCTGATCGGCGGGGACGCCGGCGTCGGACGCCAAGGGCTACGGGCCGACTCGGTCACGGTGGCTTCGGTGGATGCGACCACCGGCCGTACCGTCTTGTTCTCGTTGCCCCGCAACCTCGAGGATGTGCCGTTCCCGGACTCATCGCCGTTGAAGAAGCTCTACCCGAAGGGGTACGGCTGCCCCAGCCACGAATGCATGCTGTCGGCCATCTACCCGCTTGGTGAGCAGCACAAAGACCTCTACCCCGGGGTCGCCCTGCCCGGAGTGAAGGCCCTTACTGAGGCTGTCGAGGGAGTCACTGGGCTGAAGATCAACTACTTCGCGATGGTCGACTTGTACGGCTTCGTGGAGCTGGTCGACGCCGTCGGCGGGATCCGGATAGACGTCAACAAGCGGGTCCCGATCGGCGGCGGCACTTCCAAGGTCTCCGGCTACATCGAGCCGGGGAAGAATAAGCTGCTGAATGGCTACGAGGCGCTCTGGTTCGCCCGCTCCCGGCACCAGTCCAACGATTACGAACGGATCCAGCGGCAGAAGTGCGTCATGTCAGCGATGCTGCACCAGCTGGATCCGCTCACCGTCGCCACGAAGTTCAGCCAACTGGCCGGCGCCACCCAGCAGATCATCGTCACCGACGTACCTTCGAGCGAGGTGAACCGGCTCAGCAGCCTGGCGCTCAAGGCTCGCGAACTGGACATCATCAGCGTCTCCTTCACCCCGCCCCTGATCCAGCCCGGGGCCCCGGACTTCGCCCGGATCCGGAAAGTAGTCGCCGAGGAGATCACCCGCTCCCAGGAGCTGGACAAGGGCGGCTCGCCAGCCCCCAGCGCCAAGACGACCGCCCAGCCCACTCAGCCAACTGCCAGCGCGTCGGCCTCGGGCCGGCGTACCTCGACCCGGCCCAGCTCGGGCAAAACGACAACCCCCGCGGCCAGTTCGACCCCGACAGAACCGGTGACCGAGGACCTGTCCGGGGTCTGCGCTGCCCGCTGACTTGTGAGACAGCCCGGCCCCGGCGGGAATCTCGGGCCACAGCCGGGCCGTTGATCCGACGGTAAACTCTCTCACTGGCAGGTACCTGCGCAGTGTCGGCGCTGGCCGATGGGGTCAAACCTGTCACGCCATCCCCGGAGGTATGCCTGTGAGCAGTTCATCCCTGCCACCCATATCGGTCGTCATGCCGATCCGCAACGAGGAGCGGTACCTCGCGACCGCGGTCGCCAGAGTCCTCGCGCAGGACTACCCCGGTGACCTGGAGGTGGTCCTCAGCGTCGGGCCTAGCACCGACCGAACCGCACAAATTGCCGCCGGCCTGGCCGCTGGGGACCCTCGGGTACGGGTGGTCGACAACCCGACGGGCCGGACCCCGAGCGGTCTCAATCTGGCGATCGCTGCAGCCCGGCACGACATCCTGGTCCGGGTCGACGGGCACGGGGAGCTGACCCCCGGCTACCTGGTGACCGCGGTCGAGACTCTGCAACGCACCGGGGCGGCCAACGTCGGCGGCCTGATGGACGCCCAGGGCGAGACCCCCTTCGAGCAGGCGGTGGCGGTGGCGTACACCAGCCGGCTCGGCCTGGGAGGGGCCAGCTTCCATCTCCTCGACAGCCCCGAAGGGCCAGCTGAGACGGTCTTCCTGGGAACCTTCCGCCGTGACGCTTTGGAACGAGTCGGTGGCTTCGACGAGACCATGCTCCGCGCCCAGGACTGGGAATTGAATCACCGGCTGCGGGCCGCCGGGGAACAGATTTGGTTCACCCCGCGGCTACGGGTCCGCTACCGGCCCCGGTCGTCGCTGCGGGCCTTGGCCCGGCAGTTCTTCGAGACCGGCCGCTGGCGCCGGGAGGTGATCCGGCGCTACCCCGAGACCGCGAGCCTGCGATACCTGGCCCCACCGGCGGCCGTAGCTGGGGCGACGGCCGGAGCCCTGGTCGGACTGGCCGGTCTGGTGCTGCGGTCACGCTGGGCTACCGCGGCCCTGATTGCGCCACTGGGGTATCTCAGCTTGATCACCGCCGGGGCTGCGGTGCTACCCCGAGCGATGCCGCTGGGCGTACGGCTGCGGCTGCCGCTGGTGCTGGCCGTGATGCATCTGTCGTGGGGTGCTGGTTTTGTCGCTGGCCTCGGCCCCACCACGGGGCGTCTCTCGTCGTTCGAGGCCGGGCATTCCACCCTAGGGGCGAAGTGATGAGTAGACGGCTCTCGGCCCGCGACCGGCTCCGCCCGACTCACGAGACCACCGTGGGCGAGGCCGCGAACGACCTGGTCCGGTTGAGCGTTGACCGCGGCTGCCGGGTCCGTGAGATTATTTTCGCAGACCGTTTGGATCGAACCAGCTCTGAACGTCTGGCGGGGGCGGTGTTGAGCGCCTACGTCGAGGCCTGTTCGCGCTACACCCGCTCCGGGGCGATCGGGCAAGAACTGACGCCCTTCCGGCTGCCGGCGCCGATCCCGCTGGGTGAGCGGGGTACGACCTCGGAGCCGGAACCGGTGCCGGTGCCGACCCCGAAACCGAGCACGGCCGCGATCCAGGCTTTCGAGCGGCGACTGCAGCAGCAGTTGGACGAGTTGGCGCTGCGAGCCAAGAAGGAGGCGGACCGGCTGGAGCAGGTGACAGCGACCCGGCAGACCCCGTACGCCACGGTCACCGTGACCGCTTCTGGGCGCCTGCGGCGGGTCGCCTTCCACCCCCTGGCGATCGACCTGGGCGGCGATGTGCTGGCTGCTGATCTGCTGGAGGCCCTGGCCGTGGCCGAGACCGAGGCGGCGCTGAGCGCCACCACCGACAAACAGTCCACCCCGCCCGCTCAAGCCGGCTCGCAGCGCCAGAGCCGGCCGCGGTCCGCCGCGGCGGGCACCCGTACCGGGCGGCGCCGCAGCCGCCGCTGAGCCGTGCCCGTCCGCCAGCATGCCGGCTTATCCGGTGACGCGTTCGGCGCGACGAATCGCATCAAGGTTCCCGGTACCGACGGCGATGACCGTGGAACCGTTGCCGAGCAGGGGCGCGACCAGGGCATCGCGGAGGGTGGGCCAGCCGGTGCCGGGGCGGATCAAGCGACGGGTTGGGGTCGGAGGAGTCTGGGCCAGGTCGGCGTGGCTGAGGCTGCGGTGGTGATCGGTCCAGGCGAGGCTGTGGTCGTCGACCTGGATCGGGGAGAACTGGTCGGGCTGGCTGCGCAGGTCGATAGACACGTCGATGACGTCAGCGGCGAGCGGCTCGGCGAAGCCGAAACCGAGCGGGTGCAGAGAACAGGCGAGGATGGTGCCGGGGCTGCCGTCGTGGATTCGAGGGTCGGCGGGCCCGATTACGGTGACGGCGGCGTCGGGGTGGTCGTGGGCGACGATGGTCGCGCCGGCCTGCCAGGCGCCGGCGGTGATGGCGAGGGTGACCCAGTGGCCGGGGTCGGTCTCGGCCAGGGGAAGGGCGACGAGGTCGCCTGGTGCGACATCGAGGCCGACGAGGAGATTCGCGGTCTTGTCGGCCCAGTTGGCGAAGGTGATGGCAGACAACTCGGTCCGGGTGCCAGCGTCGAGGTCGTAGAAGGTGAGCAGAGGCCGGGCACCGTCGCGACGGACGCGGTGGCGTAGAGCGGCAGGGATCGTGGTCATCCGGATAGTGTGACTGACATGCGCTACGTGGTGATCATGGCTGGCGGTGCCGGAACCCGACTGTGGCCGCTGTCGCGGCAGGGAATGCCCAAGCAACTGCTGCGGCTGGTGGACCAGACCTCGCTGCTACGGATCTCGTACCAGCGGGTGCAGGGGATGGTCCCGGACGCCCAGATCCTGGTCTGTGCCGGGGCCGATTACCTGGATCTGGTGGCGTCCGAGGTGCCGGAGCTGCCGGCCGAGAATCTGCTCGGGGAGCCGGTTGGTCGGGATTCACTGAACGCGGTGGCCTGGCCGGCGGCGGTATTGGCCCGCCGTGACCCGGAGGCAGTGGTGGCGACACTCACCGCCGACCACATCATCCGCCCGGTGCCCGCTTTTCAGGAGGCCTTGGACGAGGCGTACCGGGTCGCCGAACAGGACCCGACCGCGCTGGTCACGTTCGGGGTGGTGCCTACCACGGCGCATACCGGCTTCGGGTATCTGCGCCGCGGCGAGCCTCTGGCAGGTTTCGCCAACTCCTTCGCGGTCACCCGGTTCCAGGAAAAACCCGACGCCGTGACCGCCGCCGGATACCTGGCCAGCGGGGACTACTGGTGGAATTCGGGGATGTTCGTCTGGCGGGCGGCGACCCTGCTGGAACAGCTGCGCAGCTTGCAGCCGCAGGTGTACGAGGGGGTCACTGCTCTGGCCGCAGACCCCAGCCGTTTGGGCGAGATTTATCCCACACTGCCGCGGATCAGCGTCGACCACGCGGTCATGGAGCCGGTCTCCCAGGGCCGGGCGTCGGCGCATGTGGTAGCGGTGAGGCTGCCGATCGACTGGTTTGACGTGGGCGGCTTCGCGGCCCTGGCCGAGCACCTGCCGCAGCGCGACGGCAACGCGGTGGACGGCGAGGCGGTGCTGCTGGACAGTTCGGACAACCTGATCGTGAACCGGGGCCCCGACGGCAGCCTGGTGGCGGTGGTCGGCCTCCACGACACGGTGGTGGTGACCAGCGGCGCCATCACGCTAGTTTGTCCGCTCGACCAGACCGAGCGGATCAAACAGTTGGTGGCCGAAGTCCGCCGTCAGGCAGGCGACGCGTACGCCTGAGGCTTACGGCCAGCGATCAGGGTGAGTAACGGGACTCGAACCCGCGACCCTCTGGACCACAACCAGATGCTCTACCAGCTGAGCTATACCCACCATGCCCGTACGGCGCAGCCGCCGGTGCGCCGCTCATCGTAGCGGACCTGGACGCCGGCCACCACTCGTTAGGTATCAGGCGATGTGGCCGAGGCGACGGTGGCGCCGGTAAGCGCGCCCTGGTGGCGGGCGGCGATCCTGGCCAATTGGTCGCGGTCTGGCCCGGGCACCGGGACCAGCATCGCATCGCGGTAGTAGCGCAATTCCTCAATCGACTCCTGGATGTCGGCCAGGGCGCGATGGTTGCCGGACTTCGCGGGGGAGCCGTAGTAGATCCGGGGATACCAACGTTTAGCCAATTCCTTGAAGCTGGACACATCCACGTTGCGGTAGTGGACGTACGCCTCGAAGGTGGGTAGGTCACGGGCCAGGAAGGCCCGGTCGGTGCCGATCGTGTTACCCGCCAGTGGCGCCTTGCGGGCGTCGGGGACGTGTTCGGTGACGTAAGCCATCACCTGCTGTTCGGCCTCGGCCAAGGTCATGCCCGTATCGAGCAGCGCCAGCAGCCCGGAGTTTTGGTGCATCTGGGTGACGAACTCACCCATCGCCGCGAGCGCCTGCGCCGGCGGGCGGATCACGACATCAACGCCGTCGCCTAGCACGTTCAGGTCGCCATCGGTGACCAGGACTGCCACCTCGATCAGCGCGTCACCGACCAGGTCCAACCCGGTCATCTCACAGTCGACCCAGACGAGTTCTTCCACCGGGGCAGCGTAACGGAACCCCGGCCCAGGCAGGAGTTTCTGTTCTAGCCTGATCGGTATGCAATCAGAGGTCGTGACCAGGTCGGGTGGGTACGCGCTGATCGTGCCCGCCGGTGACGTCGAGTCCGTCGCGGCGCAGGCCGGGCTGGAACCGGACGGCTACTTCTGGGAAGGGGTGATCCGGGTCCTGGTACAGCAGCAGGCCCCCGACCTGAAGGTACGGTTCACCTTCGACTCCGACGACTCTGCCTGCGTCGCTGAGGCCCGCGACCGGGCAACCCTCGACAGCATTGCCGCGCTGCTGGCCGACCTGGTCGCCGACCCGAAACGGTTCGCCCGGATCCTCAGCCAGAGCAACCCGGCCGAATTCTTGGACTGAGGTCGCGGGCAGCCGAGCAGTCACCACTGTCTGGCCCGGCGACCGGTCGCCGTACACTGACAGCGTCAGACCCGCCCCAGTAGCTCAGCTGGACAGAGCAGCGGACTTCTAATCCGACGGTCGGAGGTTCGAGTCCTCCCTGGGGCGCGGGCTCACCGGTACGCGGCGGTCTTCGCCCGCCAGTACCCTGGCAGGCATGGCCGATGCTGTGAGGACCGACGTACCGGGTATTGCGCGTTACCGGCGGCTTTCCGGCATCACTACCACCGAGGGGCAGCCCTGGTCTCAGCAGCTGCTACGGAGCCGGTGGTTGTGGGCCAGCCTGGTGTTGACGCTGGGTTTTCTGGCCGCCGTGGTACGGATGTACGTGATCTTGAGCCCTGACCGGCAGGTCGAGGGCGGCACCATTCCTGGGCTCAACTCCGACGCCTTGTGGACCGCTGCCGGGTACGCCCTGCCGACCCTGGCGGGCTGGGCCGTGGTCTTCCTGCTCCTCGACCGGTGGCGTCCGCAGCGGCTGCTGCTGTGGTTGCTGGCCGTGGGCTGGGGAGGGTCGGTCGCCACCTGTCTGTCGCTGGTGGTGAACAGCTGGGCTGCTGAGCGGTTGGCCCTGGACGACAACGGCAATCAGCTTGCCGGGGCCCGGGCCGCGATCTTCATCGCCCCCTTCGTCGAGGAGGCGTTCAAGGCCAGCGTGCTCTTCCTGATCGCTTTCTTGGACCGGCAGCGGCTGACCAGCAAACTGAGCACGTTGTCGCTGGCCGGGTTGTCGGCGGTCGGTTTCGCCTTCAGCGAGAACATCGTCTATTACGCCCGCGCCATCGTGTACGGCAGCTACTCCCAGAGCACCGGCAATGCGGAGGCCGCAGTCCAGAAACTGGTGGAGCTGCGGGGCCTGTGGACCAGTTTCGGCCACCCCTTGTTCACCTGCCTCATCGGGCTCGGGGTGGCGATCGGGATCCGTTCTCGCAGCAAGGTGGTGCGGGTGGTGGCCCCGCTGGCGGGGTATCTGCTGGCCGCGCTGCTGCATATGCTGTTCAACACCGTCGCCAGCCTGGCTAACCAACGCCAGCAGATGATGATCTACTTCACTGTGGCGCTGCCGATACTGGTGATCGCGGTCGGGCACGGGATCTACCAGGTGATTCGAGAAGGCCGTCTGATCCGGCAGCGGCTGGTCGACTACGTGGTGATGGGGTGGCTGCCTCGCGAATACCCGCTGCGTTTCTCGAAACTTTTCCGCCGGCTCTGGCTGGTAGTGGTGTCCCTGTGGTGGGGCAATGTGATCGCCACCTTCCGGCTGATCCGCGCTGTTACCGAACTCGCGTATCTGCGGGATGCGATGACCCGGGGGATCGTCGACGCCGCCGGGCTGTGGCGAGAGCGGGAGCTGCTGGCTCGTATCCGAGAGCTGCGTGATCAGGGCGCCCTCGACGACACCACCGGCCGGCGGCTGTACCTGCCGTGGCGCCGTCCCGGCAAGGCCGAGGCCTGGCAGCCGCCGCAGTTCCCCGGCCCGGCCGGGCTCAGCGGGCAGGTCCCGGCGCCCAGCGGATCGGCGGCGGCGCCGCTACGATCGTCCGGGCCGATCTACTCGGCTGTGAACCCGAACTGGGGGCCGCCCCGAGTCTGAGGAGAATCCATGGCGAGTCCACTGGTTGCCGCACTGAGCGAACTGCGGGATTCGCTGATCGCGGCCCGGCTTCCGTTGCCGCTGCCGCACGCGGCGCACCGTGCCCTGGCCGCCCGGGACCTCGCCAAACAGCTGGACGACTACGTGCTGCCTCGGCTGCAGCGGATTGAGGCGCCTCTTCTGACCGTGGTCGGCGGCTCCACTGGCGCTGGAAAGTCGACGCTGGTGAATTCGCTGATCGGACGGGTGGTCACCCGTCCGGGCGTGATCCGGCCGACCACCACATCACCGGTGCTGGTGCACCACCCGGACGACGCCCGATGGTTCGTCGATGACCGGATTTTGCCCGGGCTGATCCGCTCCCAGGTGTCCAGCAACGACACCCGGTCGCTGCAGCTGGTGGCCGAGCCGACGATCCCGCAGGGCCTGGCGATCCTGGACGCCCCCGACATTGATTCGGTGGTGGAAGGCAATCGCAAGCTCGCGGCGCAGTTGCTGTCGGCTGCCGACCTGTGGCTGTTCGTGACCTCGGCCGCCCGGTACGCCGACGCGGTGCCCTGGGAGTACCTGCAGGCGGCGGTCGATCGGAGCGCCGCGGTGGCGGTGGTCGTGGACCGGGTGCCACCTGCGGCGATGGCCGAGGTGCCGGCGCATCTAGGCCAGATGATGACTGAACGCGGGTTGGCGGAGTCGCCGCTGTTCGCGGTCCCCGAGACCACCGTTGACGCCGACGGGATGCTGCCTGCCGCCGCGGTCTCCCCGATCCGTGGCTGGTTGGCGGCGCTGGCCGCTGACCAGCACACCCGGGCCCGGGTGGTGATGCAGACCTTGGACGGGGCGGTCGGCTCGCTGCTGCGGCAGGCCCCGGATATCGCCCAGGCGGTCGATGACCAGGTCGCGGTCCTCGACCAGCTGCGTCAAGACGCGGACGCCGCGTACGCCGAGGCGATCCGCAGCGTCCAGGTCCAGACCCAGGACGGCACCTTGCTGCGCGGCGAGGTGCTGGGGCGTTGGCACGATTTCGTCGGTACTGGCGATTTTTTCCGTGCCGTGGAGCAGCGGATCGGCTGGCTGCGGGACCGGATCTGGGCGGCTGTGCGGGGAGTGCCGAAGGGGGCTGACAAGGTCGAGGTCGCGGTCGGCTCCGGCCTGGAGGCGCTGCTGCGCGAGGAAGGGGAGAAGGCCGCCGAGCGGGCCGAGATCGCCTGGCGGGCTAATCCGGCCGGCCGGGCGCTGCTGGAGCAGGCCGCCGGTGACTTGCGTCGGGCTTCGGCGGACTATCCGTTGCGGGCGGCCCGGGCGATCCGGGAATGGCAAGGTGACGTGCTGGACCTGGTCAGTGACGAGGGTCGCGGCAAACGCCGGCAGGCCCGGATCGCGGCTTTCGGGGTCAACGGGGTCGGGGTGGCGTTGATGCTGGTGGTCTTCTCCCAAACCGGGGGCCTGGTCGGCGCCGAAGTTGGGGTCGCGGGCGGCACCGCGATCCTCGCCCAGCGGGTGTTGGAGGCGGTCTTCGGCGAGGATGCCGTCCGTCGGCTCACTACCCGTACTAAGCAGGACCTGGATGCCCGGGTGGAGGGGCTGTTCAGCGCCGAGCTGGCCCGGTTCCACGCGGTCCTCGGCACGGCGCGGGTGTCGGCTGAGCAGGCTGGGCGGATCCGATCGGCAACCGACCAGGTCGCCCAGCACCGTGACCGGGAATTGCACCGGTTAGCGTTGCAGCCGCAGACCGAACCGGCCCTCGAAGCCGGTCCGCGGCCGGCTCCAGTCACCCTGCAGCAGGTGTATGACCCTGCGGCCGAGGTGGTCGAGGCCGAGGTCGTGGAGCGAGGGGAGTAACGGTGGCCCGATCGTCGAAGACCCCGCTGCCGGACATTCTGGCAGCGCTGCGGCAGGCCTTGGAGCAGGCCCAGGGTCGGATCGATCCTGAGATCGAGGCCCAGGTGGAGGCGGTCCTCGCTCACGTCGATGGACGGCTTGCCTTCTCCGGCGACATCACCATCGTCGCGATCGCGGGGTCCACCGGTTCGGGCAAGTCGAGCCTGTTTAACGCGGTTTCGGGGACCACGCTGGCCGAGCCGGGCGTACGGCGGCCGACCACCTCGTCGGCGATGGCGGCAAGTTTCGGTGACGAGCAGCCCGGGCTGCTGGACTGGTTGGATGTGCCGCGCCGCCACCTGGTGACTGGCGCTGCGGAGCTAGACGGGCTGGTGTTGGTGGACCTGCCCGACCACGACTCCACCCAACAGCAGCACCGCGAGATCGTAGACCGGATGGTGAGACTGGTCGACCAGTTCGTCTGGGTGGTTGATCCGCAGAAGTACGCCGACGCAGCTCTGCACCATGGTTACCTGCGACCGTTGGCGGCCCACGCTGATGTGATGCTGGTGGTTCTCAATCAGATCGACCGGGTAGCAGCGGACCAGCGGGCCCTGATGCTAGCTGACCTGCGTCGGTTGTTGGACTCCGAGGGCTTGCAGCAGGCCCGGCTGCTGGCTGTCTCGGCCGCCACCGGCGAGGGGATCGACGAGCTGCGGGCGGCGCTGCTGACGCTGCTGCGTAGTAAGCAGACCGCCGCCCGGCGGCTTTGCGGCGACCTGACTGATGCTGCCGCGGCGCTGCGCCCCGAGATCGGCGACGCCTCGGTCGACGGTGTCTCCCGGCGCCGGATCAGCCGCCTGAACCAGGTCTTGGCGGTGGCGGCCGGGGCGCCGGTGGTAGTCGAGGCGGTCAAGAAGGCCTGGCGGCATCGGGGTGGGTTGGCCACCGGTTGGCCGCTGCTGGCCTGGTTAGCGAGGTTCCGGCCTGACCCGCTACGAGCCCTGCACTTGGACCAGGTGGTGGGCCGCAGACAGCCGGCGGTTGAGCCGGCCCGGGTGAACCGGACCTCGCTACCGGCCGCGCAGGGCGTGGCCAAGGCCCGGGTCGACAGCGCCGTGCGGGCCTTGGCCGCCGATACCGGCGAGCAGCTGCCGCGAGGCTGGCAGGATGCAATCGATCGGGCCTGTCGGCAGGAGGAGCGGCTGCTGCCCGACCATCTGGACCGGGCGATCGCTACCGCTGATCTGGCCACCGACCGGGGCCACGGCTGGTGGGCTGTGGTCCGGGTGCTGCAGTGGCTGGTGCTGTTGGCGACGCTGGTCGGGGCCGGCTGGTTGTTGGCGAATATGGTGTTGACCGCGTACCTGGCGCTGCCGCCGCTGCCAGTACCTAGGGTCGGCCGGTTCGGGCTGCCGACGGTGCTGGCGCTGGGCGGGCTGGCCGCTGGGCTGCTGATCGCAGGGCTAAGCCGGGTCGGGGTTGAGATCGGCGCCCGAGCGCGAGCCGCCCGCGCCGAGCGGGTCCTCACCAGGGCGATCGCCCAGATCACCCAGCAGTACGTGGTGGCGCCGGTGAACGCGGAACTGGAACGTCGAAAGCAGGCCCAGGCGGCGCTGCGCCGAATCCCGACCCGCTAACGGCCTCACACCCGGCCGGCGGGGCCGGGCAGGTGGTGTCTACAACCGAAGGCCTCCAGGCCTCGGTGCGGGCCGATGCCTCAGCGTCGGTCCTCCCCTGTTGTCCACAGCAGAGGACGACAACACGTGTTGTCCACAGCTGAACTGATTCGGTGGCTGATCACGGCCCGGGACGCCCATGGTGGAGGGTGAGGCTTCCCAGAGCGAGGAGATAACGATGATGGAAACCTACGTTCAGATGTCGGGCTATGTCGGTGGCCCGGTCGACCACCGGATCCTGGCATCGGGTTCGAGCAGGGCATCTTTCCGGATCGCCAGCACCCCGAGGCGCCGTCTTGAGAACGGCGGCTGGCAGGACGGGCCGACCACCTGGCTAACGGTGGTCTGTTTCCGGCAGCTCGCCACCCACGTGACCTCCAGCCTGCAGCGCGGTGATGCGGTGGTGGTCGCTGGCCGGCTGCGGACCGACCGCTGGGTCGACCAGCAGGGAACCCAGCACGAGCGGCTGGTGCTGCAAGCTGACGTGGTCGGTCACGACCTGAATCGGGGGACCAGCGTCTTCCACAAGGCACCCCGCCGTGACCTGGAATCGGCCGATGATGAGCAGGCGACGCAAACTCCTGCGTCGCGGGCCGGGTAGCGACCAGCGAGTGTGGTATCGCGCACCAGCAGATCACCCGGATTGGGCCCCGTCTATCCGAGCCGGCCGTTCCTCCCCGTGGTGGTTGAGCACCCGAGCCTGGCGTGCTCAACCACCACAGCCCGGCTAGCTGGGTTTGCTGCCTGGCTTGCTGGTCGGGGTTGGCTTGCTGGTCGGGGTCGGCTGACTCATCGGGGCCGGTTGGCTGGTCGGGGTCGGGGTGGGAGTCGGGGGTGTTGATGTGCGGCGTGGGCAGGCTGACGTGCTATTTGCGGGCTCGTTGGGGTCGTCGGGCTCGACGTATTCGTACTGGTCTGGGTCGTCGTATTCGTCTGGGTCGACGTTGAGTGACTGTGTTTCGGTGATCGGTAGGCGTGTGGTTGCGGTCGTGGCCACGGGGATGGTTCCGGTCTTACCTAATACGGCCCAGGTGACGCTCCAGTGCGCGGTGGCGGTCATCGTGTACCCGACACACCGCTGCTTGAGGAGTTTCTGATAGATATAGCCACAGTCGGATGATTCCCACGGCTCATCTTCCATGCCCGGCGGCGGGGGTACGTGGCCATTTTCCCTGTTAATCAGAACAGTCGCGGCGTGCCACGCGGATGCCGGAAGGAGCGTATGAACTCCTCGATTTGATTGTAATCTTTCCAATAATGTTATGGCCAGGATGCACTTTTTCATTTTATGGCGGCATGCCTCGTCAGTATCGCCCCACCGCCTGCCCACAACAGGCCAGCCAACACCACCAGGACAGCCGCCGGCTCGGATCAGCCCTCGTCTGCTGGGGGATGGACCGCCCCCGGCGGGAGATCCAAGTGGATGTCGTGGTGGGTGTCGACCCAGCGGGCATAAGCCGCCATCGCGGTGGGCAGGGTCGGGAAGATCCGTTCACTGTCGACCCGGTCCACAAAGCCGGCGGCTTCGAGCTGGATCCGCAGGTCCTGCTTCACCCGGGCCATAGCGAACTGGGTTCCCCGCGCAGCCAGGTCCTGGCGCAGCCGTTCCAGGGCGTCGACCGCGGTGAGGTCGATCTCGACGATCGCCTCGGCGTTCAATAAAAACCAGCGCACCGGCCCCGCCGCCTCGGCCACAGCCCGGTTGGCCCGGGCCAGAAAATCGTCGGCATTGGCGAAAAAGAGCGGGCAGTCGTACCGGTAGACCACGATCCCGGGCACCTGGGCGGCGCCGGGATAGTCGTCGATGTCATGCATCCCGGCTAGACCGGGCACATAGCCGAGGATCCCGTCATGGGGGCGGGCCATCCGCCGCAGCAGATCGAGTACGGACAGGCCGACCGCGATCCCGATCCCGGCCAGCACCCCGACAAAGATCACGACCAGGGCCGTCGCCGCCGCCAACAGCGCCTCACTGAACCGGAACCGGGCGACCCGGCGCCACTCGCCGAGATCGACTAGCTGGATCGCGGCGTAGACCACTACCGCACCGAGGGCCGCGGACGGGAACTGGGCCAAGCCGTCCCCCAGCAGGTAGACGGTGGCCACGATGGCGCCGATTGCGACCAGGGAATGCAGCTGGGTGCGGCTGCCCATGGCATCGCCGAGCGCGGTCCGCGAACTGCTGCTGCTGACCGGGAAACCCTGGCTGACCCCGGCCGCTAGGTTGGCCACACCGAGCGCCAGAAACTCCTGGGTGGGGTCCAAGTCCAGGTCCGGATCGGCAAAGGCCCGGCCGTTGAGGATGTTGTCGGAATAGCTCACCAGGCCGATCCCGATCGCAGCCGGCACCAGCAACGCCAACGGAATCCCCGCGGCGCTAGGGATCCGAGGTGCGGGCAGGCCGGGCGGCAGCGAACCGATCAGGCTGATCCCTAGCCGCTGCGCCCCGATCAGCCAGACCACCAGGGATGCAGCCACGATCACCAACAGCGGGCCAGGCCACGACGGTGCCAGGCGTCGCAATACCAGCAGCGCCACCAGAACCGTGCCCGACAGCACCACGGTCGCCAGGTCCACCCGGCCCAGCTGATGGGCCAGGCTCATCAGCTGCTCGGCGGTTGTCGCCCCGGTGACCTGGATTCCTAAAGTGGTGCCCAGCTGGCCGATCACCATCAGCGCCGCCACCCCGGCGAGGTAGCCGATCAGCACCGGGCGCGACAGGAAAGTAGCCAGGAAACCCAGCCTGCCGAGAAAACCCAGCAGACAGACCAGGCCGACCGTGACCGCCAGCAGGGCCGCCACCTCGGCGTACCGGTCGGGGCCGACCACCTCCACCATGGCCCCGACCCCGGCGGCGGTCATCAGTGCCACCGTCGACTCCGGGCCGACCGAAAGCTGACGAGAACTGCCGAGCAGCGCATACCCGAGGAAGGGGCCGATGCAGGAGACCAGCCCGATCTGGGCCGGAAGCCCGGCCACCGCCGCGTACGCCATCACCTGCGGCACCAGGTACGCGGCGACCGTGACCCCGGCCAGCAGGTCACCACGCAGCCAAGCCCTCCGATAGCCCAACAGCACCGCCAGCCCCGGCAGCCACCGCCGCCACCGTGAACCGTGGGCAGCAACCTCGCTGGACATGCGCGGAAGGCTACGCCGCCGCAGATACCCGTGCCGTCGAGAGGGGCCGGTCAAGGGCTTTGGTCCCACGGATCGGAGCAGAAAACCTGGCGGGCACTATCATGGTTCATCGTCCGACCGGTGAGCCCAGGCCCGGTCCATCCACCACGCACAGGCACGAGGAGCGCCCACACGCATGGCTGAGTTCATCTTCACGATGCACAACGTCCGCAAGACCCTCGGGGAGAAACTGGTCCTCGACAACGTCACGATGTCATTCTTCCCCGACGCCAAGATCGGTGTAGTCGGGCCCAACGGGGCAGGCAAGTCCACCCTACTGAAGATCATGGCCGGGCTGGAGCGGCCTAACAACGGTGACGTGGTGTTGGCCAAGGAGGCGACGGTGGGGATCCTGCTCCAGGAACCGCCGCTGACTGCCGGCAAGACCGTGCTGGAGAACGTCGAGGAAGCAGTCGCCGAGACCAAGGCTATGGTCAACCGGTTCAACGAGATCTGGGGGCTGATGGGCGGCGACGACGATGCCGCACTGATGGCCGAGGCCGGGGAACTGCAGGAGCAGCTGGACCACCGCAACGCCTGGGATCTCGACTCGCAACTGGAGCAGGCCATGGACGCGCTGCGTTGCCCCGACCCAGACCAGGTGGTCGACGTGCTGTCGGGCGGTGAGCGGCGCCGGGTGGCGCTGTGCAAGCTGCTGCTGCAGCAGCCCGACCTGCTACTGCTCGACGAACCCACCAACCACCTCGACGCGGAGAGCGTCAACTGGCTCGAAGGCCACCTCAAGAATTACCCGGGCGCGGTGCTCGCCGTGACCCACGACCGGTACTTCCTCGACAACGTGGCCGGCTGGATCTGCGAGGTGGACCGGGGCAAGCTCCACCCGTACGAGGGGAACTACTCCACCTACCTGGAGACCAAAAAATCCCGCCTCCAGATCGAGGGCAAGAAGGACGCCAAACGGGCCAAAATCTTGGAACGGGAACTGGAATGGGTACGCCAAAACCCGAAAGCTCGCCAGGCGAAGAACAAGGCCCGTTTGGCCCGCTACGAGGAACTCGCCGCCGAGGCCGAACGGAGCCGGGCACTGGACCTGGCCGAGATCAACATCCCGGCCGGGCCGCGGCTGGGCGCCGACGTGATCTCGGCCACTAACCTGACCAAGGGCTTCGGCGACCGGGTACTGATCGACAACCTCTCGTTCACCCTGCCCCGAGCCGGAATTGTCGGAGTGATCGGCCCCAACGGGGTCGGCAAGACCACCCTGTTCACGATGCTGGTCGGCGAGCAGGAACCTGATGCAGGCGAGATTAAGGTCGGCCAGACCGTCTCCTTTAGCTACGTTGACCAGGGCCGTACCGGGCTGGACCCGGCCAAGAACGTCTGGGAGGTGGTCTCCGACGGGCTCGACCACATTAAGGTCGGCAGCTTTGAAATGCCGTCGCGGGCGTACGTGGCGTCGTTCGGGTTCAAGGGCCCTGACCAGCAGAAGCTGGCCGGGGTGCTCTCCGGTGGTGAGCGGAACCGGCTCAACCTGGCCCTCACCCTGAAACAGGGCGGCAACGTGATCCTGCTCGACGAGCCGACCAACGACCTTGATGTGGAGACCCTGCAGTCGCTGGAAGACGCGCTGCTGGAGTTTCCCGGCTGCGCTGTGGTGATCTCCCACGACCGGTGGTTCCTGGACCGGGTCGCCACCCACATCCTGGCCTGGGAAGGTGACCAGGAGAACCCAGCTGCCTGGTTCTGGTACGAAGGCAATTTTGCTGACTACGAGGAGAACAAGGTGACCCGGATGGGGGTCGAGGCGGCCCGGCCGCACCGTGCCACCCACCGTAAGCTCACCCGCTGAACCAGCCGGAACCGGCGTCAACCTCGTCTCTGAACCGGGGACGGGTGGTCGACCTGATCAGTGGATACGCCACTCAGTTGGGCTGGTCAGGCGGCCTGGCGCCGGGATCCGGATCGGCGGCGAGCACCGCCCGCATCGCTCGCCCGACAGCCACGAAATCGCCTGGGTCGACCGCATCGACGAAGACCCGCCGGACCGAGGCCACATGCGCCGGCGCTACCTGGATCAGCAGGTCCATCCCAGCGTCGGTCAGCACCGCCACCACCCCGCGCCCGTCGCTGGCGGTCTTCTCGCGGCGCACCAGCAGGGCCGTCTCCATTCGCGCGATGGTGTGGGTCAGCCGGGACCGGGACTGGTGTACCTGGTCGGCGAGTTGGCTCATCCGCAGCCGGCGCTCAGGCGCTTCAGACAACCTGACCAGGATCTCGTACTCTGCCAAATCCAAGCCGTGCGGGCGCAGATCAGCATCCAGCACCCGGTCGATCCGGTCGCGGGCCAGCAGCCAGGATCGCCAGATCTGCTGCTGCTCGGCCGACAGCCATCGCGGTTCTTCGGCCCTCACGTGCTGATGCTACAACGGGAACGATCTGCCACAATTCGGCGAGACACCACGGCGGAGGGGGCCTGGAACTGATGGGCGTACGCGAGACCATCCTGTCGCAATGCGCGAGCTCGGTGGGGGCGCTGCTGCGCCGCCGCGTTGACCTGACGCCGACCCGTTCGGCCTTCCGGTACCCGGATCAGGCCGGGTCCTGGCAGACGTACACCTGGGCCCAGGTGGGCGACCTCTGCGACGCTGTCGCCGCTGGCCTGCTGAGCCTAGGATTGGGCTTTGAGCAGCGCACCGCGATCGCCTCGAGCACCCGGATCGAGTGGATCCTGGCCAGCTACGGGGTCAACGTGGCCGGTGGGGCCGTGACCACCATCTACCCGAACACCACCCACGAGGATGTGGCCTTCATCCTCAGCGACTCTGGCGCCACAGTGGTGTTCGCCGAGAATGCCGAACAAGTCGCCAAGATCACCAGCCATGCCGAGCTGAACCAGCAGGTGGCCACGATCGTGGTCTTCGACGGCGAAGGTGACGGTGAACGGGTTCTGGCTTGGGCCGACCTGCTGGAGCAGGGCCGCGAACACCTACGCCAGCACCCCGACGCGGTCCGCGAGGCCACCGACACCACCGGCCCTGACACCCTGGCCACCCTGATCTATACCTCGGGCACTACTGGCCGGCCGAAGGGAGTGGAACTCACCCACCAGGCCTGGACTTACCTGGCGGTGGCAGTCGACTCGATCGGGCTGGTCGCCGACGATGACCTGCAGTTCCTCTGGCTGCCGTTGTCGCACGTCTTCGGCAACTGTCTGACCGTGATCCAGCTTCAGATTGGCTTTTGCACCGCGGTCGACGGGCGGCTGGATCGGATCGTGCCCAACCTGGCTGAGATCCGGCCGACCTTCATGTGTGGTGCGCCTCGGATCTACGAGAAGGTCCGGGTAGCGGTTCTGACCGGGGCCACCTCGCGGGGGCTCAAGGGCCGGATCGCGGCCTGGGCCTTCCACCAGGGCAAGGCGTCGATCCCGTACCGGCTCGAGGGCCGTCCGATGCCGCGGTCGCTGGCGATCAAATACGCGATCGCCAACCGGCTGGTCTTCTCCAAACTTCAGCAGCGCCTGGGCGGGCGGATGAAGTTCATGGTGTCCGGGGCGGCGAAGATGTCGCGCCAGGTGCAGGAATGGTTCTACGCCGCCGGGCTGCTGATCGTCGAGGGCTACGGGATGACAGAAACCAGCGCGGTGACCTTCGTCAACCACTGGGGCCGGCCCCGGATGGGCACGGTCGGGCCGGTGACCCCCGGGATCGAATACCGGATCGCCGAAGACGGCGAGGTGCTGGTCCGGGGGCCGGTCGTGATGCGCGGATACCACGACGCCCCCGAGCTGACCGCCGAGGTCTTAGACGCCGACGGCTGGTTCCATACCGGCGACCTCGGCGAGGTCGACGCCGACGGCTATCTGCGGATCACCGACCGCAAGAAAGACCTGCTCAAGACCTCCGGCGGCAAATATGTGGCGCCGCAGAAGGTGGAAGGCGCGATCGTGGCCAACGTCCCGTACGTGTCCCAGGCGGTCGCCGTCGGCGACGGGCAGAAGTACATCGCGGCGCTGCTGGTGCTCGACCCGGATCTGCTGCGGCGCTGGGGGGAGCGGCATGGTTTCCCCGACGCCTCGTACGCCGAGCTGTCCCAGATGCCGAAGGTTCGGGCTTCGATCGAACGTTTTGTGACACGCGCCAACAGCAGACTGGAACGCTGGGAGACGGTGAAGACCTTTGCGATCTTGGACCACGAACTGACGGTGGCCGACGGGTCGGTCACGCCCAACATGAAGCTACGCCGCCAGCAGGTGATTGACGCTCACCGGGAGCTGGTGGATTCCCTGTTCGTCGCCGACCCGCAGTAGCCGATGGGACGCCATGTGGAGGTGCCGCTGCGCTGGGGAGACCTGGACGCGCAGGGCCACGTGAACAACGCCCGCTTCATCGACTACCTGCAGGAGGCCCGGGCCGATTTCCTGCTCGGCAGCCCGGTCAGCCACCTGCTGGGCGGCGGAATGGTGGTCGTCTCACACCAGATCGAGTACCTGGCGCCGATCGAATACCGCGACGAGCCGGTACTGGTCGACGTGGCAGTCCTGAGCTGCGGCGGCGCCCAGATCGAACTTGGCTACCGGCTGCACCACCAGGGGCGCTGCTGCGCCCGGGCCCGGACCCGGCTCTGCCCGTACGACCTCACCGAGCAGCGGGTACGGCGGCTGAGCGGAGCCGAGCGGGCCTGGTTCCGCGACCAGGTGGAGCCAGCCGAGCCGCTGCGGGACCTGATCCGGCTGCCGATCACCGAACGGGCCTTCGCAGCCCCGATCCGGGTCCGCTGGTCCGACATCGACTCCTACGGCCACGTCAACAACGTCTGCTTCTTCGAATACATCCAGCAGGCCCGAGTAGTCTTCGCCAGCCGTGCCGACGGTGAGATGCGCCGGGCGGCGGCCACCGCCGGAGAATACCTGTGGTTGGTGCTGCGCCAGGACGTGGAATACCGCAGGCCGTTGACGTTTCGGACCGAGCCGTACCTGGTCCGGGTCGGGCTGGCCAGCGCCGGGCGGACCTCACTGGTGTTCTGCTCCGACCTGGTCGACCCGGTCACTGGCGATCAGCACGCGACCGCGGCGACCGTGGTGGTCTGCGGAGACCGGCACGGTACCCCGGTCCCATTGCCCGACCACTGGAAGCTTGCGCTGCAGCCGTACACGCTGAGCTGAGCTTCAGCGGGGCAGCAGCAGCGAGACCGCGGCTGCGGTCGACGCGACCAGGGTTAGCCGTTCGAAGGTGACCTGGCTGAGACGGCGGGCCAGGACCCGCCCGAGCCAGGTTCCGGCCAGCACTGCCGGCAGCAGCATCAGCGTCAGCCACAAGGTCGAGACCTGGTAGAGCCCGAGCGCGGCGGAGAACGGGACCTTGGACAGGTTAACCAGCAGGAAATACCAGGCTCCGGTGCCGATGAAACGGGCCTTGTCGACCCGCGCCGCCAGCAGGTACATCGCCATCACCGGACCGCCGGCATTGGCGGCCATCGTGGTAAAACCAGCCCCGATCCCGGTCGCCACCGCGTAGCCGAGGTGGAGTTCGTGGTCGCTGCCGGCGGTCGGGCGGCGTTGACGCTGCCACAACTGCAGCGCCACCATCACGATCAGGATCAGCCCCAGCGCCATCCGCATCGCTGACTGCGGCACCAGCCTTAAGAAGACCGCCCCGAGCCCGATCCCGGGCAGCACCGCCGGCAGCAGCCGCCGCAGCATCCGCCAGTCGGTGTCGGTGTGGTAAATCTGCACCGCCACCAGGTCACCGACAATCAGGAGCAGCAGGACCGCCGCGGTGGACTCCTTGGCCGGCATCAGATTCGCCAACAGGGCCACTGCCGCCGCGCCCAGACCGCCGACCGAGGTCTTGGAGGTTCCCACGATCACAGCAGCCAGCACCGCCAGTGCCACTGCCCCCGGCGTCGGGGCGAAGGGCAGCGTCACCCGGGAATCGTACGGCGCCGAGCCGGCGCAGCCGCGGGCAGATCAGGTGGCGAGCCAGACCGCGGTGTCCCCGGGGATGGTGTCGCTGACGTCGCCGGAGGCGAGCAGGACCGTACCGGCTGGCAGCGGCGCCGGCCCGGGCCCGAAGTTCACCAGGCAGCGGAAGCGGTCGCCGCGGCAAAAAGACAGCAGCTGCTCGCTGGCCTCGTCCCAGGCCAGCCTCTCATCGCGTAGCGCCGGGTTGGCATGCCGGATGGCCAGCGCTGCCCGGTACAACTCGAGGTGGCTACCCGTCACCCCGGTCTGGGCGGCGACCGACAGACCGGCCCATCCGGCCGGCTGCGGCAGCCAGGGCTCGCCGGGGCCAGGTCCGAAACCGTACGGAGGTTTGGTGCCGGACCACGGCAGCGGCACCCGGCAGCCGTCGCGACCCTTCTCGGTGTGCCCGGAACGATCCCAGATCGGGTCCTGGAGCACCTCGGCGGGCAGATCCTCGACCTCGGGCAGCCCCAATTCCTCACCCTGGTAGAGGTAGGCGACCCCGGGCAGCGCGAACATCAGCAGGGCCGCCGCCCGGGCCCGCCGCCGTCCCAGGTCAACGTCGGTCGGAAACTGGCGGTGGTCCTCGGCGAATCTCGGCTGCCCGACCCGCCCGTCGGCGTCGAACGGCCAGCCGGTCTCCGGTTTCCCGTAGCGGGTGACCGGCCGGGGCACGTCGTGGTTGCCGATCACCCAGGTGGCTGGTGCCCCGACCGCATCGTGGGCTGCCAGGGTCCGGGTGATCATGTGCCGCTGGGAAGCAGCGGTCCATTCGCACCAGAGATGGTCGAAGTTGAAAGTGGTGTGCAACCGGCCGGCCGCCACGTACGACGCCTGCCGCTCGATCGGGTCTAGGTGCGCCTCGGAGACGAAGACCCGCGCCCCGAGGGCGGTGTCAGCGTAGGAATCAGCGATCTGGCGCCAGCGGCGGTGAATCGTCTCCACACCGGGCTGGTCCCAAAACGGTGCCCCGACGTCCTTGTGCCAGCTGCCGAAACCGGTCGCGGGATCGGGCTTGGTGTCGGGGAGGGTCTGGTCGAGCGCCATCGAATCGGCCACGTCAATCCGGAAACCATCCACGCCCCGGTCGAACCAGAACCGCAGCACCTGGTCGAAGAAGGCGACCACCTGCGGATTGTCCCAGTTCCAGTCGGGCTGCTCAGGGGCGAACATGTGGCAGTACCACTGGCCCGGACGACCATCGGACTCGGTCACCTGCTGCCACATTGAACCTCCGAAGAGGGAACCCCAATTGGTGGGCGGCTGCCCGCCGTCGACGCCGCGGCCGTCGCGGAAGACGAACAGGTCCCGCTCCGGTGAGCCCGGCGCCGCGGCGAGGGCCCGCTGGAACAGTGGGTGCCGGTCACTGCAGTGGTTGGGTACCAGATCTACCAGGACCCGCAACCCGAGCCGGTGAGCCTCGTCGAGGAAAACGGTGGCGTCGTCGAGGCTGCCGAAGATCGGGTCGATGTCGCAGTAGTCGGCTACGTCGTAGCCGCCGTCGATCATGGGGGAGGTGTACCAGGGGCTGACCCACACCGCATCCACCCCGAGCCGAGCCAGGTGACCGAGCCCGTTGCGCATGCCGCGGATGTCGCCGTTGCCATCGCCGTCGGCGTCGCGGAAGGACCGCGGGTAGATCTGGTACACCACGGCATGGCGCCACCAATCAGGGTCATCCAGAGCAGTGCCGGGAGCCGTCGACATCCGGGTCCTTTCTCTCCCGGCTTATGGTAGAGACACCGTTGTCGTTGGCCCGGTGTCACCCGGCATCCGGTGTACGTCGTGGCGCCGGCACCAGCCGCGGCACCCAGTACGCCGCCCATCCGGCCCCGGCCAGGGCCAAGGCCCCGGTGACTATCCCGGCGGTGGCGACTCCGGCTGCGGCGACCGCGCTGATGATGCCAGGGCCGAGCAGCTGCCCTGTCCCGACCACGCTGTTCCACAGCCCTATCCAGCGGGCGCGCTGGTGGGCAGGGGTGAGGTCTGCGCTCAGGGTCTTGTTGATCCCCGAGCCGAGCCCGTTGCCGACTGCGAAGACCAGCGCTATCGCGCAGAAACCCGCCCGGCTGACCGCCAGCGGCGACATCACCAGCGCCGCGCCGCACACCACCAGGCAGGGGACCAGGACCGCGGCCCGTCCGAAGCGGTCCATCACCGGCCCGGCGACCAGCATCAATGCCAGTTCTGTGGCTGCACCGAGCGCGAACACCAACGACACCAGGGCGGCGCGGTGCCCGTACGCGTGGCCGAGTAGCGGCAGCAGCAGGTCCCGGTTAGTCCGACAGGCGACCAGGATGACGACCGTGGTCGCCGCCAGCAGCATCGGACGCAGCACGGGCCAAGACAGACCAGGATCGGCGCCGGGCGCCGTGGCGGCCTGGGATCGAGGCGGGACACAGGCCAGCACCAGGGTCAGGCTGATCCCGGCGGCGAGCAGGTGCACGATGAAGGCGGCCCGCAGGTCCCAGACCAGGATCAGGGCGGCCCCGATCGCGGGACCGCTCACCCGCCCGGCCCGCAGCGTCCCCCCGTACAGGGTCATCGCGCGGGCCCGGTACCGGGCCGGGACGGTGTCGGCGAGATAGGTCTGCCGGCCCAGATCCCAGGTCAGGTCGGCCAAGGCCAGGGCCAGGATGCAGATCAGGAACAGGAACTGTCGGCTCCGGGACGGGTACGAGGCGATGCCGAGACAGCCCAGCGTTGAGCAGATCGCCACCGCTGCTCCTAGCGTCAGCCCGGCTCGTTCCCCGACCCGGGCCACCAGCCGGCCCATCGGCATCGGTCCGACCACCGTCAGCACCCCGCAGGCGGTCCCGAGCAGCGCGATCTGGGCGGGGCTCAGCCCGAGCCGTAGCCCCAGCAGCGGAACTACCGGGACGATCGTGGCCGAGCCGGCCGCGTACAGGGCGTTCGGCAGATAGATCGGCCAGATCAGGCGCCGCAGCACCGTACGCAGCTGAGGTTCAGCCACACACACCTCCCAGGACGCCTCGACGCTACCGCGCCGTACCGGCTGTACGACCGGGTGTCCGGCCGCGGTACCCGGCCGGACTGGCAGGGTCAGTGGCTGTCGGTGGCCTCGGTCTCGCTGCGATCACCCGACCAGAGAGTGTGGAAACTGCCTTCGGCGTCCACCCGCCGGTAGGTGTGAGCGCCGAAGAAGTCACGCAATCCCTGGGTCAGGGCGGCATTCAGCCGCGGCGCCCGGACCTGGTCGTAGTAGGCCAGCGCCGAAGCAAAGCCGGGTACCGGCACCCCGCCCTCGGTGGCCTTGGCGACGACCCGACGCCAGGCGCCCTGCGCGGTGGCCAATTCGGCCTTGATCGAGGGGGCCTCCAGCAGGGTCTCTAAGTTGGCAGCGGCATACTCATCGGAGATCCGGTTCAGCAGCTTGGCCCGGATGATGCAGCCGCCGCGCCAAATCCGGGCACAGGCGGCCACATCAATGGTCCAGCCGTAGTCCTGCGCGGCGACCTTGATCAGGTGCAGCCCCTGCGCGTACGCGACCACCTTGGCGCACCACAGGGCCTGCCGGACATCCTCGACGAAGGCGGGGACATCGTCGACCCGGATGCCGTCGGGACCCTGCAGCGCGGCCTGCCCGGCACGGCGCAGGTCCGGCGAACTAGAGACCGCGCGGGCGAAGACCGCCGCCGCGATCGAGTCGACCGGGACCCCCACGTTCAACGCCTCCTGCACGGTCCAGGTGCCGGTGCCTTTCATCCCAGCCTGGTCCACGATCACGTCCACCAGCGGCCGGCCGGTCTTCGGGTCCTGCTGGCGCAGCACCTCGGCGGTGATCTCGATCAGGTACGAGTCCAGGTCGCCGGTATTCCACTGGGCGAAGATGTCGGCCGCTTCCCCGGTCGACACCCCGGCGCCGGTGAGCAACTGGTAGGCCTCGCCGATGAACTGCATGTCGGCGTACTCGATCCCGTTGTGCACCATCTTCACGAAGTGACCGGCGCCGTCGGTGCCGATATAGGTACAGCAGGGCTCGGCCTGGGGGCCGACCTTGGCTGAGATCTCCTCCAGCATCGCGCCGATATGGGCGTACGCATGCTGCGAGCCGCCCGGCATGATCGAGGGCCCCTCCAGGGCACCGGTCTCACCCCCAGAGATCCCCGCTCCCACGAAGTGCAGGTCGTGTTCGCGTAGCCGCTGCTCGCGGCGGCGGGTGTCCTGAAAGAACGCATTGCCGCCGTCGACGACAATGTCGCCCGGCTCCAGCAGCGGGATCAGGGCGTCGATCACCGCGTCGGTGCCAGCGCCCGCCTTGACCATGATCACCATCCGGCGGGGCCGCTCCAGGCTGTCGACGAAGTCCTCCAGGGACTGCGAGGCCACGAAACCGGCCTGCGGGTGTTGGGCCAGCACCTGCTCGGTCCTGGCGAAGGTTCGGTTGTAGATCGCGGTTCGGTAGCCGTGGTTGGCGAAATTGCGGGCGAGGTTGGAGCCCATCACCGCCATCCCGATGACGCCGATCTGGGCCGTCCCGGTCTTCTCGCTCATACTCGATCCTTCACGCTCGGGCCAGCCGTGCCGGATCGGCAACGGCCGCGTCATGACCCCATCCAACCAGAATCTGCCGTCTGAGCGCCGGTTGCCGCGAGTTGGCGGTCCAGTGACGAGCCGGTGTCTCACCCCAAGGACTCTTGCCTAGTGTTGCAGCGGCGGCCGTACAGTTGGCAGGGTGAACGACGAGCAGGTCGGAATGGCCGCCGCCGGCGACCATCCGGCCACGATCTATGAGGTCGCTGAGGCCGCGGGGGTCTCGCCGTCAACGGTCTCGCGGACCTTCTCCCGGCCCGGTCGGGTGTCGGTCCGGACCGCCGACCATGTACGGGCCGTGGCGGCCCGGCTCGGCTACCGCACCACTGGGGTCTTCCGGCCGATCCACCCGGTCAAGAGCAAGATCATCGGGATCGCGATCTCGGACCTCACCAACCCGTTCTATTTCGGGATCCTGCGCGGCGCTGAACGGGCCGCCGGCCGGGCCGGCTACACCCTGCTCCTGCTCGACACCCAGGAATCGGACGTGATCGAACGGGAGAACCTGAACCGGGTGATCCCCCTGGTCTCGGGGCTGGTGATCGCCTCCACCCGGACCAGCGACACCGTATTGCGTAGCGTCTCCAAGAGCACCCCAGTGGTGGTGCTGAACCGCCACGTCGGCGGCCTGGCCTGTGTGGTGCCGGATTCGCAGCGCGGCATCCGGCGAGCGGTGGAACACCTGGCCAGCCTGGGGCACCGCCACCTCTTCTACCTGGCCGGTCCGGATACGGCTTGGGCGAACGGAACCCGGTGGCTAGCGGTCCGGGAAGCCGCGTACGAACTGCGGATCCACGAGCATCGGATCGGCCCAAACCCGCCCACGGTCGAGGCCGGCCATAGCGCCGCCGCCCAGGTGCTGAGACGGGGCGCCAAAGCCGTGATCTGCTACAACGACATGATGGCCATGGGCCTGATGCGGGGACTGGCGGCGATGGGTCAACGGGTCCCCGACGACGTCAGCGTGATCGGTTTCGACAACAACTTCGCCGCTGACCTGGTGACCCCCGGGTTGACCACCGTGGCGGCACCGCTGTCGACGATCGGGGAGACCGCAATCCGGCAGGTGCTGTCGATGATCGGTGGCGCCACCCCCCGCGGGGATGTGCCGACCGTGGTCCCGGTCCGGCTGGTGGTCCGCGGCTCCACCGCGCCCCCCGCCTGCTGATCGCCGCGGCGGACGGGCCATTCAGCGCAGCCGGAACAGCACCTCACCGGCGTTCTCCACCACCATCGTCTGCGGGTCGGCCTGCCAGGCCGCCACGTCGATGCTTGCCGGGTCCCGGTAGCCCAGGTTCACCTGGGCGCAGACCTCGGCTGGGATGCCCGTAGCCAAGGTGACCTGGATCCGGTTCTGCTCGATCCCGGTCTGCGGGTCGTAGCTGCCAGCGCCGCGGACATGCGTGGAGTGGGCTAAGACCCCTTTCGGGACCCAGGCGAAACGCTCGGCCTGCTTGGTGAAGTACTCCATGCAGTGGTAGCCGATCTGGTAGATCTCGCGGTGCACCTGAGAGACCTCGCTGACATGCGGGGCGTAGATGATCACCTCGCCACCGTCGGCCATCGCCGGCTGCGCCTTGTAGCAGCCCTTGGCGGCGGTCCAGATGTCGTCGTAGCGGGTCGGCATGATCGCCAGCATCCGCTGTACCGGCTGGTCGAGGTAGACGATGTGAGATTCAGCCGCGATCGGCGCGGTCGCTGCCCAGGCGTCCTCACTGGTGCCGAAGGCCGCCGCCTCCACCATCCCAGTTCCGGACTGGACGACCAGGCAGAGCGCCAGTTTCTCGGTGTCGATTAGGTCCGAACCGGCGTTGATGATCGCCCGGACCGGGGTGATCTCGGTGCTGCCGATCATCGTCTCGACCCCGATCAGCGCCCCCACCCAGTGCGACAGGTCGATGATCTCGTGGGTGGCGCAGCCTGGGATGAAGTACTTGTTGCCGCCAGAGATCCCAACCACCTCGTGCGGGAAGACCGGCCCGATCACGATTGCATAGTCGGCCTCTACCACATGCCGGTTGATCTCGACAGCCACGTCCTGGCGGATCGCGCCCTGTGACAGCTGCTCGATCTGGTCAGCCGACAGGGTGCCGACCTGGACGATCTGGCTCGGGTCGTGCCATGCGTGGTTGCGGATCGTCAAACCCGGGTAGAGCTGGTCCAGCCCGCCTGGTACGGCCCCGAACATCCGCTCGATCTGGCCCGGATCCATGGGCGCATGAGTACCCAGCGCGATGACCGCGCTTAGTGAGGCGACCCGGTCGATCAGGGCCCGGTACACGATCCGCATCACCAGCGGCAGCGGCATCGACCGAGTCCCGTCGGGGACTACCAGCACCACGGTGCGCCCGTCGAGGGGCACCGCGGCCAGATTCCGGGTAATGAAGGCGGCCAGGTCCGCGTCGCTGACCTGGTGGTGTGGCCCGCCGATGCTGTCGACCGGGATAGGCGTAGTCATGCGGTACTCCGTACTCCGTTCCTGGGCTGTCGGGGAATCTACCTGCTGCTCGCGCGCCGGCCAGGACCCGCCCCGACGTGCCGCGGCTCCGGGCAACCCATGGCAAACCCGGTCGCCGGGCGCGGGACCGGCTTGGATGACGGCATGGCTGAACTCTCCCTGCACCCTGACCGGCTGTTCCCGGCCGAGCCGGCGACTCGTGAGGTGACCCGCCGGTTGTACGCCTCGGTGCGGGACCTGCCGATCATCTCGCCGCACGGGCACGTCCCGCCGCAGTGGATCGCTGAGGACCTCGCCTGGTCGGATCCCACCAGCCTGCTGCTCAGCCCCGACCACTACGTGAACCGGCTGCTGCACAGCCAGGGGGTGTCACTGGCCGATCTGGGAGTCCCCCCCGGCACCGACATCAGCCCCGAGCAGGCCCGTCAAGCCTGGCGGATCTTCTGCGCGCACTGGGCCGTCTTCCGCGGTACCCCGGTGCGGTACTGGTTCGAGAATGTGCTGGTCGACATCTTCGCGGTCACCGAGCGTCCAAGCGCGCAGAACGCGGACCGGATCTACGACACCATCGCGGCCCGGATTGCGGAACCGGACTTCCGGCCCCGGGCGCTGCTGGACCGTTTCAGCATCGATTTCCTCGCTACCACCGATGACCCCTGCGATGACCTGCGTCACCACCGGCAGCTGGCCGCCGACGCCTCCTTCCAGCGCCGGGTGGCGCCAACCTTCCGGCCCGATCGGTACCTAGAACCGGCCCGGCCCGGCTGGAACGAGCTGATCGACAAGCTGGGCCAGGTTAGCGGTGAGTCGACCGACACGTGGGCTGGCTGGATTTCGGCGATGGAGAATCGCCGGGCGTATTTCAAGGCCAACGGGTCGGTCTCGTCCGACCACTCGCACGCGGACTTGGGCACCGAGCCGCTGCCACGCGCCGAGGCTGAACTGCTGTACGCCAAGGCTCGCCGCGGGCAGCTCAGCACTGCCGAAGGTGATGCGTTGCGGCGGACCATGGTGTTCGAGATGGCCCGGATGGCCTGCGAGGACGGCCTGGTGATGACCCTGCACCCGGCGGTCTACCGCAATCACCACGGGGAAACCTTCCGCCGCTACGGCCCCGACGTGGGCGCCGACATCCCGATCGCGGTGGAGGCTACCCGGGCATTGCAGCCGCTGCTCAACGCCTTCGGTACCCATCCCAACCTCACCCTGGTGATCTTCACCATGGACGAGACCAGCTACGGCCGCGAACTCGGCCCCCTGGCCGGTTTCTACCCGAGCCTGTACGTCGGGGTGCCGTGGTGGTTCCTGGACGCGCCGGACGCGATCCGGCGGTTCCGGAAGGCGGTCACCGAGCCGGCCGGCTTCACCCGTACTTCCGGCTTCATCGACGACACCCGGGCTTTCCTGTCAATCCCAGCCCGCCATGACATGTCACGCCGGCTTGACTGCGCGCACCTGGCTGAGTTGGTGGTCGAGCACCGGCTCGCCGAGGACGAGGCGATGGAAGTCGCCCACGACCTGGTCGCCACCCAGCCCCGGAAGGTGTTCAAGCTGTGACCAGGCGTCGTCTCTTACGCGCCCAGAACGGGCGCCCCGCGGCCCCGGTGAAGACCGTCCACCTGGGGCTGGGCAATTTTTTCCGGGCCCACAGCGCCTGGTACACCGAGCACTGCGGCGACGACTGGGGGATCGCGGCTTTCTCTGGCCGTACCGACACCCATGTCGCTGAGCTGCGGTCGCAGGACTGCCTGTACACCCTGGTCCAGCAGGGCCGGGAGGTGACATCCGAGGTAATCTCGGCGCTGGTCGCGGTCCACCCGGGCCACGACCTCGCCGCCTGGCGAGGGTATTTCGCCTCATCCGAGGTACAGATCGTGACCTCGACGATCACCGAGGCCGGCTACGTACGCGACGGCTCCGGCCGGCTGGACCTCGCGAACCCGGCGGTGATCGCCGACATCGCCGCATTACAGGCCGACCCGCAAGCCGGCGTCGTGACCACCGCGCCGGGCAAGTTCGTCGCCGGGCTGATGGCGCGCCGGGCTGCCGGGGCCGGCCCGATCACCTTCGTCCCGTGCGACAACATCATCGACTCCGGGGCCCTGGTGCGGTCGGTGGTCCGGGCCTTGGCCGAGCAGGTCGACCCGTCGCTGCTGAATTGGCTCGAGGAGCACGTCTCGTACGTGACCAGCATGGTGGACCGGATTACCCCCCGCCCGACCGAGGCCGACCTGGAGGCTGTCGCCCGGCTGACCGGGGTAACCGATGCTGCTCCCGTCGTCACCGAGCCATTCTCGGAATGGGTGCTGATGGGGGACTTCGCCGGGCAGCGCCCGGCCTGGGAGAAAGCCGGCGCTACGATCGTCGACGACATCGTGCCCTTCGAGCACCGCAAGCTGTGGTTGCTGAACGGCTCCCATTCCCTGATGGCCTATGCGGCCCCGCTGCTGGGCTGCGCCACCGTGGGGGAGGCGATTGCCCACCCAGTCGTGCGGGGCTGGGTGGAGCAGTGGTGGGATGCCGCCGCCCCACACCTGCCGCTGCCCGCTGACCAGATCAGCGCCTACCGCGCCGCCCTCGTAGAGCGTTTCGAGAACCCGTCGATCCGGCATCTGCTGGCCCAGATCGCCGCCGACGGGTCGATCAAGATCCCGATCCGATTCGGTCCGGTGCTGAGGCGGCAGATTGAGCAGGGCCCTCTTCCTGAGGGCGCCACCCGGCCGGTCGCAGCCTGGGTGCTGCACCTGCAGGGCCACGGCGGTATCCCGCTCAACGATGCCCACGTCGATGAGGTGACCAGGATGGTCGGCGGCGACGACACCCAGACCGTGAGCGCGGTCTGTGCCTGGCTTGGGATCGGCCGGCAAGAGGTGGTGGATCAGGTGCTGCGCCAGATGGGGGAGCTGCTCGCAGCCTCCCGCAGGTGACGGATTTCATTGCGGCAGGTTCGGCTGACTGAGGTGCCGGTTGTGATGTATCCTGATCGTGAGGGCCTTCGGATCGGCTCCCATTTTTCGTCCTCCTAAAGGGGTTTTGGAGATAGGGCATTGAGTGGGGTCGACACCGGAGGCCCTCCCCGCCTCAGGGTTCCTGCGTCACGCCTGCGGAGCCCATCCTCGACAGGTACGCTTGCCGCAGGTTGCCTCGGCTGGGCTCCCACCGCCGAAGACAGCACTTCGTCCAGATCGCCACCAGGTGAGGGCTTATCAACCCGACCCCACTGCCAAACTTGTGGGTCGCCTGGGCTGCGAATCGCTGTGACGAAGATCGCGATCGACTGTGACGACGAAGGACATCCATGACCCTGCCCCTGTTCGGCCCCGGCCGGCACCTGCTCTCAGTGCGGCAGTTCGACCGGGACGGGCTGGAAACCCTGTTCCAGCTGGCCGACACCGTCCGTCCGATCTGCCAGCGGCGCAGCGTCTGCACCGTGCTAGACGGGGCAGTGCTGGGATCGTTGTTCTTCGAACCCAGCACCCGGACCCGACTCAGCTTCGAATCAGCCTTCCTGCGGCTCGGCGGTGAAGTCACCACCACTACCGGTTTCACCTTCTCCTCTATGGCGAAAGGGGAGTCCATCGCCGACACCTCCCGGGTGGTCTCGGGCTATTCCGACGTGCTGGTGGTACGTCACCCCGAGGAGGGCTCGGTGGCCCGGTTCGCGGCCGCCTCGGTGGTTCCGGTGGTGAACGCCGGAGACGGCGCCGGGGAACATCCATCGCAAGCACTGTTGGACGTTTACACCTTGCGCTCCGAGCTGGAGCCGCGCGGCATCGATGCCAGCACGGTCGCGATCGTGGGAGACCTGCGCTACGGCCGTACCGTGCATTCGCTGATGAAGCTGCTGTCGATCTTCTCCGGCATCACCTTCCGGCTGTTCGCCCCGCCCAGCCTGGAACTTCCCGACGAGATCGGCCGCTACGCACGCCAGCGCGGTCACCGGGTGATCGCCTGCCCCTCGGTAGTGGCCGCGGTCAGCGGCGCCGACGTGGTCTACGCAACCCGGGTCCAGCGGGAGCGGATCACGGGGGAGCTGCCGGCGTCGGTCACCGGGTCACTGCTGGATAGGCCGATGCTGGAGGAGGCTGGTGCCTCCGGGATCGTCATCATGCACCCGCTACCGCGCGATTCCCGCCACGACTCGTACGACTTGTCGACCACGGTCGACGAGCTGCCGGGGTTGGCGATCTTCCGTCAGACTGACAACGGGCTTGCGGTCCGGATGGCGATCTTCCTGACCGCGCTGGGCTGCTCCGCCGACACGGTCCGGGCGACCACCAAGCAGCGGCCGTGGGATGCCCGGCTGCGGATGGACGAGTGAGACCTCGCGGGCCGCGACGGTTCGTCCTAGGCTGAGGCTACGACGCCGGCAGCCGCTGGCTGGTCTTGGTGAAAGGCATGCGATGAGTACGACAGTGGAGATGTGGTTCGACCCGGCCTGTCCCTGGGCCTGGATCACCTCGCGCTGGCTGCTGGAGGTGCAGCAGGTCCGGGACGTGGAGCTCATCTTCAAGGTGATGAGCCTGGGGGTGCTGAACGAAGGACGGGACCTGGCCGAGGACTACCGCCGCTTCCTCGACACCGAATCCTGGATCGGGGCCCGGGCCGCCGCCGGCGTTGCTGAGACCGGCGACCAGGCCCTGTTGGCCCGCTTCTACACCGCCCTCGGAACCCGCTACCACCAGAACCGGGAGCCCAAACAGGTCAACACGGTACGGGCCGCACTGGTCGAGGTTGGCGCGGACCCGACGATCGCCGACCAGGCCCAGGGCGACGCCTTCGATAGTTCGCTGCGGGCCTCCCATGCCGAGGCGATCGCGGCCGTCGGTGACCAGGTCGGTACCCCGGTGATCCGGGTCAACGCTGTGGCCCTGTTCGGGCCTGTGCTCTCTCCGGCGCCGAAGGGTGAACAGGCCGGCGACCTGTTTGATGGCTTCGTCACGATGGCCGCCTACCCGGGCTTCTTCGAGCTGAAACGCAGTCGTACCGTCGGCCCGATCCTGGACTGATGTCGATTCTGCGGCTTGCCGCTGGCCCGATCCTGGCCGAGGTCTGGACCCTGGGTGCGGCGCTGAACGGGCTGTTCGTGTCCGGCCCGGGCGGGCCGGTTCCGGTGCTGCTCGGGGTTCGCGACCAGGAGGCCCGGCTGGCCAGCACCGCCTACCTGGGGGAGATCGTCGGCCCGTACGGGAACCGGATCGCCGAGGGGCGCTTCCGTCTGGACGGGCAGGAGTACCAGCTGGAGCGGAATTTTGCTCAGCGTCACTGCCTGCACTCCGGCAGCGACGGCTTCCACCGCCGGGAATGGCAGGTGCTCGATCAGGGTCCGGCCCGGGTCCGGCTCGGGCTGGTCTGGGCCGACACCACCGGGGAGCATCCGGGCCCGGTCCGGGCCGAGGTGACCTACACCGTCGGTGAACAGTGGGTGGAACACCAGATCGAGGTTCGCGCCGACGTTACGACGGTGGTCAACGTGGCCGCCCACCCGTACCTGAATCTGGCCGGTTCAGGTACTATCCACGAGCACCTGCTGCAGGTACGGGCCGGCTCGTACCTGCCGGTCAGCCAGACCCTGATCCCGCTGCCGGGAGCACCGGCCCCGGTGAGCGGGGTCTTCGACCTGCGCCAGCCCCGGCCGCTGGCCGAGTCGATCCTGGCCCAGGGCGGCCTGGACCACTGTTTCGTGCTCGACGGTGAGGGCTTTCGGGAGGTGGCCAGCCTCACCGACCCGGTCTCCGGGCGGCGGCTCACGATCGCCACCGACCGGCCGGGTCTGCAGGTGTACACCGGGCACGGGCTCGACCAGACCACGATCGGCCCGGAAGGGCCATACCAGCCGTACGCGGGGGTCGCGCTGGAGACCCAGGACTTCCCTGACGCCCCGAACCGGCCTGACTTTCCGAGCACCGTGCTGCGCCCGGGCGAGGTACGTCGTTCCCGGACCCGGTGGACCTTCTCGTCCGGATAGGATCCAGCCGCCGGTACGGCGGTCAGGCCGCTTCGGACGTGCCAGAATCTGGGCATGCGGGTACACATCTCCACCGACCATGCGGCTTTTGAGACCAAACAGTTTCTCGTCGCTCAGCTCGGTGAGCGCGGCTACCAGGTGATCGACCATGGGGCGACCAGCCTCGACCCGGACGACGACTACCCAGACTTCATCATCCCCTGCGCCGAGGCGGTGATAGCTGATCCGGGTTCGCTCGGGATCGTGCTCGGTGGCTCCGGTAACGGGGAGGCGATCGCGGCCAACAAGGTGCCCGGGATCCGGGCCGCGTTGGCGTACAACGTCGAGACTGCGACCTTGGCCCGCGAACACAACGACGCCCGCTGCCTGGCGATGGGCGGGCGGATGCATTCCAACGCGGAGGCGTTGGAGATCGCACTGGCCTTCCTCACGACCGCCTTCTCCGGCAACCCGCGCCACCAGCGGCGGATCGACAAGATCACCGGTTACGAGCGGGGTCAGTCTTGAACGGCCGGCGCCCGGAGCCGCGCGACTTCGGCCGTGACGGGGTCTCGGGGCTGGTGACTACGCAACGCGCTGCGCGGGCCCGTGACATCTCGCGCCCCAGCGAGGAGCAGATCCGCCAGGCGCAGACGGCCGCGCAGGCCATGATCCGCAGGGCTCGCGGCCGGCAGGGGGCCTGATGCCGGAGGGACACCACATCCACCGACTGGCGCGAGACCTGGACCAGGCTTTCGCAGGCCAGCCGGTCCGGGTGAGCAGCCCGCAGGGCCGGTTCGCCGAGTCTGCGGCGCTGCTCGACCAGGCCGTACTTGAGGGCTCCTGGGCGGTCGGCAAGCACCTGTTCATAGGTTTCGCCGGTGACCGGGTGGTCCACATTCACCTGGGCCTGATCGGCAAACTGCGCTGGTATCCCTGGCCGGGCGGCCCGGGCACGGTCCGGCTGCGGATCGGCACCGAGGCCGGGGTGTACGACTTGACCGGGCCCCAGACCTGCCGCCTGATCACCCGGGCTGAGGCGGACACGGTAGCCCAGACCAGCGGACCGGACCCGTTGGACCCGGCCGCGGACCGGGACCGGGCCTGGGCCAGGGTGCAGCGCTCGTCGCGGACCGTGGCCGCGCTGCTGATGGACCAGAAGATTTTCGCCGGGGTCGGCAACATTTACCGAGCCGAGGTGCTGTTCCGGGCCGGGGTGAACCCGTACCTGCCCGGCAAGCAGGTGCCCCGTCGGACCTTTGATGCGATCTGGGATGACCTGGTGGAGCTGATGCCGCGGGGGGTTGCCGATGATCGGATCGACACCGTCCGCCCCGAACATAGCCCGGAGGCGATGGGCCGCCCGCCCCGGGTCGACGCCCACGGCGGCGAGGTGTACGTGTATCGCCGCCACGACCTGCCCTGCCTGGTGTGTGGAACCCCGATCCGGGTCGAGGACCATGCCGCCCGGAACCTGTACTGGTGCCCGCGCTGCCAGCGGGGGCAGCAGCAACGTACCGGGTAGCCACTTTTTCCCTAGAGCACGGCCCCCGGTCGGTAGGCGGCAGCCTGCGGGTACTGCCGGGCCAGCTCGGCGACGGCGTCGGCGATCCGCGCCACCTGCTGCCCGGCTGTGCCTGTCAGGTCGAGGGGATCGGTGATCAGCGCCCCCAACTCGGCGCGGCTCAGCCGCAGCCGCGGATCGGCGGCCAGCCGATCCAACAGGTCGTTGGTCTGGCGTCCTTGCCGCAACTCCAGCGCGACAGCGACGGCATGTTCCCGGATGGCCTCGTGGGCCTGCTCGCGGCCCACTCCCTTGCGTACCGCCGCCATCAGTACTCGTGTGGTGGTCAGGAACGGCAGGTGGCGGTCCACCTCGGCGTCGATCATCGCTGGGAAGGCCTCGAAGTCGGCCAGGACCGTGAGGAAGGTCTCAAACAGCCCGTCGAGGGCGAAGAACGCGTCCGGCAGCGCAACTCGGCGCACCACCGAGCAGGAAACGTCGCCCTCGTTCCACTGGTCCCCGGCCAGTTCCCCGATCATCGACACGTGGCCGCGCAGGATCACCGACAGGCCGTTGATGCGCTCACAAGAGCGGGTGTTCATCTTGTGGGGCATGGCCGACGAGCCGACCTGGCCCTGCGTGAAACCCTCGGTGACCAGCTCTAGCCCGGCCATCAGACGGATGGTGGTGGCGAGGTTCGACGGGGCGGCTGCGGTCTGCGCCAACGCGGTCACGACGTCGTAGTCGAGGCTGCGGGGATACACCTGCCCTGTCGAGGTCAGGACAGTCGCGAAGCCCAGCTCGGCGCTGACCCGGCTTTCTAGCTCGGCCAACTTTCCGGTGTCGCCGCCGAGCAGGTCGAGCAGGTCCTGGGCGGTGCCGACCGGCCCTTTGATGCCGCGGGCGGGGTAGCGGGCGATCAGCTCGTCAAGGCGGCGGTAGGCGACCAGCAGCTCGTCGGCGGCAGTGGCGAAGCGTTTGCCGAGGGTGGTGAGTTGCGCGGCGACGTTGTGGGAGCGGCCGGTGAGCGGCTGCTCGGCCCAGGTGACGGCGAGCCGGGCGAGGTGGGTCAGGGCCGTGATCACCCGGTCGCGGATGATCCGTAGACTGGCCAGCACCTGGTACTGCTCGACGTTTTCGGTGAGGTCGCGAGAGGTCATGCCCTTGTGGATGTGCTCCTGGCCGGCCAGGGCGTTGAATTCCTCAATCCGGGCTTTGACGTCGTGCCGGGTGACGTGTTCCCGGGCCGCTATCGATTCCAGGTCGACCTGCTCCACGACGGCTTCGTAGGCACGAATAACGGCGTCGGCGTCGGCGCCACCGAAGTCGACGCCGAGGTCTCGCTGGGCGCGCAGCACCGCCAGCCACAGGCGTCGCTCGGCGATGATCTTGGCCTCAGAAGTCCAGATCGCGCGCAACTGCTCGGAGGCGTAACGGGTGGCCAGCACATGGGGCACGCTCATGGCGGCACCCTATCCGCCCGACCGCGTCATAGCGCGAGAGCGAGCCGCAACCCGACGGCTCGCCGAAATTCACCCACCAGACCCCACTGCGCCTCACCACTGTCAAGCACCGGAATCGATGGGGCCCGTCCACTGGACACGACCGGCTCAACCACCAGTTCGTCTGCTAGCGCATCGAGTGCGGAGGTGACTGGGCCCGTCCTCCAGCTATTCCATGAACGAGCGATGCAGCTCTTCCGGACGGCGGCGGATGGACGTGAGGTGGGTCTCATCGGGCAGAACCTTGAGAGAAATGCACGTCATGCCGAAGCTGTCGCCGCAGACCGGATGTCTATGCTGACTCCATGGATTCCGCCGGCGGCTCAACAACACGATTGACCCACCGGCAGTGGCTGGCGCATACGGCCTCGCACTGCCACGGCGTTGTTCTTGATCTTGGTGCCGGACAGGGCGTCCTAGGCGGCTTTCTCCCCACGGAAACTCGATGGATCGCGTTGGAACCTCGCCCGTCAGGCAAGCTGAGAAGGGCCGCCGCCCGTCGTCCTGAGGCGAGGGTCCTCGCCGGGGTGGCCGAGGCCATCCCTCTCGACGACGTCTCCGTCGACACTGTGGTGTGCGCAACGGTTCTCTGCTGCGTCACGGACGCCGCGCTGGCGCTCCGGGAAGCACACCGCGTACTGCGACCAGGCGGGATCCTGCACTTCAACGAGCACGTTGCCGCTCCGGCCGGTTCCATCGCACGCCGACTGCAGAGGATGCTCTCGCCCTTCACCAAGCTCCTCGACCACGGCTGCAACCCCTGCCGCGACACCACGGCCGCCCTCCAGGCAAGTCCTTTCCGTGACATTCACCTCAAGCACCTGCGATACCCGGGCGCGCTGGGGATGCTGGGCCCGCTCATCCGGGGGACAGCGGTCGCATAGGGCTGCGCTCCACATTCTTTATTCCACGCGACGGTGTTTTGCACGCTGATCCTTCCTCACCAGATCTGCTGAACTCGCTTAGGCTTTTTCCGTGAAAACCCAAGCAGCTCGCGTCCTGACGCCGATAGCGCTGATCCTGGTCTGGCTCCTGGTCGGCGGGATCGGTGGACCGTATTTCGGCAGGATCGGCGAGGTCGCGCGCAATGACCAGGCCAGCTTCCTGCCGACCACTGCCGAGGCGACGGTGGTCGGGCAGCGGTACCGCGACTTCGTCGGGAATGATCAGGTGCCGGCCATCGTCGTGTTCACGGGGGAGCAGGCCCTGACTGATTCCCAGCGCAGTGTGCTGGCGGCTACCGCGCAGGACCTGAGATCCCTGTACGGGGTTTCCATGGTCTCTGCGCCGATCGGCTCGGAGGACGGCCAGGCGGCGCAGGTTTTTGTCGGCATCGACACGACGGCGAATATCGCGAAGACCGTCTCCGCTGTCAAGGACAGCATCGCCCAGCACCAGCTGGAGGGCCTGGATGTCCACGTGACCGGTCCAGCCGGCTTCACCAGCGACCTGGCGAAAGCCTTCAGCGGGATCGACGGGCTGCTGTTGCTGGTGGCCCTCGGCCTGGTGCTGGTGATCCTGCTGGTCGTCTACCGGGCGGTGATCCTGCCGCTGGTGGTGCTGATGACGAGTATTTTCGCCCTGGCAGTGGCGCTGCTGGCTAATTGGTGGCTGGCCAAGTGGGAGGTCCTAACGATCACGGGCCAGACACAGGGCATCCTGTTCATCCTGGTGATAGGGGCTGCCACCGACTACTGCCTGCTCTACACCGCCCGCTACCTGGAGGAGTTACGCCGTCACGAGTCGACGGCGCAGGCCACCCGGGCTGCGCTGCGCGGTGTCCTGGAGCCGGTCCTGGCCTCCGGAGGAACCGTGATAGCGGGGTTGCTGTGCCTGCTGCTGAGCGACCTCGGCTCCAACCGTTCACTGGGTCCGGTGGCCGCCATCGGCATCGCCTTCGCGATGCTGGCCTCGCTGACTCTGCTGCCGAGCCTCTGCCACCTGCTGGGACGGGTCTCGTACTGGCCGCGTGTGCCACGGTACGACCCCGACCGGACCGACGAGGAGCAGACCCACAGCGGGATCTACGCGAAGGCGGGGGCCCTCGTGGCCCGTTATCCGCGCCGGATCTGGGTGGGATGCGTTGCCTTGCTGGCTCTCGGGGCGGCTTTCGTGCCCACCCTCAAGGCTGACGGGGTGCCCCTGAGCAGCTTCGTGCTGGGGGCCTCCGATGCGCGTACCGGCCAGGAGGTGTTGGCGCGGCATTTCCCCGGCGGGGCGGGCTCGCCGGTATATGTGCTGACAGCCGAGGCCAACCTGCAGCCGGTGGCCGATCGGCTGCTGGGCAACGCCAACGTGGCCTCTGTCAGCGTCGTCGCCCGGCAATCCCCGTCCGGGACGGCGCCGGTTACCACGAAGGGAATCCAGTCGGCAGGTCGGCCCGGCACCCCGCCACCCGCGCCTACCGTCAACCAGGGTGAGGTCATGCTGCTGGCCACCTTGACCTCCGCGGCTGACAGCGACGAGGCCGTCGATGCGGTCCGTGGCCTGCGAGCCGACCTGTCCGGGGCCGCGCGGCTCGGCGGAACCACAGCCACCGACCTGGACACCCGTACCACCACCGAACATGACCGGTCCCTGATCATCCCGCTGGTTCTGGCGGTGATCCTGGTAATCCTGGTAGTGCTGCTGCGCAGCATCCTGGCTCCTGTGCTGCTGGTGGCGACCACAGCCCTGAGCTTCGGCACGGCCCTGGGGACAGCGGCCATCGTGTTCAACCACATCCTGAGACTGCCCGGGGCGGATCCCTCAGTGCCGCTGTACGGGTTTGTCTTCCTGGTGGCTCTCGGCATCGACTACAACATCTTCTTGATGACCCGGGTACGCGAGGAGTCGCTGACGTACGGCACCCGCGAGGGCATGTCGCGCGGGCTCGCGGTGACTGGCGGCGTGATCACCTCCGCCGGGCTGGTGCTGGCAGCCACTTTCGCGGCGCTGGCGGTGCTGCCGCTTCTGTTCCTGCTCCAGATCGCTTTCATCGTCGCTTTCGGGGTGCTGCTGGACACTTTCGTGGTGCGTACGCTGCTGGTCCCGGCCCTGGTCCACGACATCGGCCCTTCCGTATGGTGGCCGTCGAAACTGCGCCACCATCAAGGCTGAGGCTGCGGGCAGGGCATGGACGGGTACCGGATCGCGTCTGGCCTGCTGGTCGACGGCGACGGCTGGGCGCGGCTAGGCGCAGGCGAACGGGCAGTAGGGATCGCCTGGCCCCAGTACAGCGTCGGGCCGCAGGGCGCTGACGCCGCGCAATGGCAGGTCCGTTCCTGCGACATCGACGACGACGAGGTGCACGTCGAACTGATGACGCAGCGGCTGCGGGCGACGGTACGACATTCAGTGGTCGGCCGGATCTGGCGGCTGCGGGCCACCCTGCAGAACACCGGGCCGGTGCCCCTGTCGGTTTCTCAGGTCAGCTTGGACCTGGCTCCCGGGCAGGGACAGGCCTGGGTCTGGGGCGGGGGAGCGGAGGCCCTGGTTTCGCTGGCCAGCAGCGTCGAGCCGGGACGTCCCTGGGCTCTGGTGTTGCGCCGCGGGCAGCTGACCGACACTGCCGGCAGGCTGGTCTGGCTGGCATCAGGTCAGGGCCTGGACCCGGGTCAGCGGCTGGTGCTGGACCTGGACGGGCGCCGCTGCCCGGACTGGGAATCGGTATGGGACTGGTTGCCGAGCTGGCTGCCGGTGCCGGCGGTGAGCCGCCCGCAGCCGGTGGAGCTGCGGCTGCCGGACGCAGCGGTAAGCGCCCCCGACTGTGAGGTGGTCGAGGACGGCTGGGTCACCCTCATCAACGGGGTGGGCCAGCAGCGGGTCTCGGTCCGGGGTGCTTTCGGCGAGGTGAGTCTTGATGTGGCCTTCGCCCCGTCCCTGCGCAGCACTGTCCAGACCATGAGCCGGCAGCTGGCGCGGCTGGCTCGGGAGGTCCCGGGAGCGATCGTGCAGGCCGAGGGCACCAGCCCGGACCGGCGGGCTCAGGCCATGGACCGGACTGCGCGCCGGCTGCTGGTGTTGCAGGCGTCCCGCGATCAGGTGCCCGAGCAAGACCTGGTTCGGGGTTGGCTGCTGGACGGGGTCACCCATCTGTTGGTGACCGGTGGGCTGCCGGGGCCTAGTACGATCGCGGCACTGGCCGGCGAGGTCCAACGAGGTGACGGCCAGGCGGAGGCGGCGCTTGCCGACGCCATGGCCGTCCTGGCTCCGCTGCCGGGGATGGGTCTTGCCCTGAGCCGCGCCTGGGCGGCGCTGTGGGGGTCGGGCGCCGAGGTGGCGTCGGTCCGGGCGGCGCTGGAACGGGTCCAGCGGGACGCCGGGCCAGACCCTCTGTCCCAAATCGAACGCTACCTGTTGACCGGCCGCGGTGACGAAGAGTGGGTCCTGGGCTGCTGGGAGGGACTGTTGGGAGGCGGGCTGCCGGGACGCCGGGATCCAGAACTCGACCCGACCGAACTAGCCCAGCTGGTCGCGGCGACCGGGCTGCTGCCTGAATCGGGCACTCGCCGGGGCGGGGCGGTGCTGGCTGCGGCGCAGGTGGCGACCAGGCGACTGTTGGCCAGGTACCCGCAGGATCCGGACGTGCTGGCCTGGCTGGTGCTGGCACAGCAGGATTGAGACGACCTCTGTCACAACCCGTGGTGTCGCCGGCCCCCGGTAGAGCGGATGACGGGAATCGAACCCGCATGACCAGCTTGGAAGGCTGGGGCTCTGCCATTGAGCTACATCCGCAGTGCCGACCAGCGTACCGTTCGAGCTCGGCGGGGTGAAACCCGCGCCAAGCTCATCGTGCCCAGGTGGTGGGTGGTCGGGGCGACAGGACTCGAACCTGCGATCTCCTGATCCGATCCGAAATGACGCAGCCCCAGCTGCGAACACCCAACCCGCATCCTTGTCGTCAATCCGGTCGTACGCCCTGTGCACGAGGACCGACGGGCGGATGCCGAACGTCTGAGCAAGCCTCGGCCACCGGGATTCTCTGCGGGCTTCCTACAGGCTGGCGAGGAGCCGGTTCAGGGTCGGCCACAGTGAGCCGGCGGAGGTGTGAGGGACCGCGTCCCGGACGAAGTACCACCAGAACCAGCCACCGACGAAACGCGTCCCCAGCCGCCGGGACAGTTCCGGCTGCATCGACATGTACCGCTGGGCGATCCGCTGCTTCTCTGCCAGGGTGGGATCGGAGAAGTCGTTATCGTCATCCTTGTCCTCTTCTCCCTGGGCCCCGATCTCGCCGATCCCGAGCATGGCTTGCGGCGCCGCGGCTCCCAGATCAGCCAGCATCGTGGCTAGGTCCTGGGCGCTCGGCTGCTGGATCGGGCGGCAGGCGGTCTCGTACACCGACAGCATGAGCAGGTCAAGCTTCTCCATCACTTCGCCGGGGATGGTCTTCACGTAGCTGCGCGGTTCTTCCCATCCCTGGCTGTAGCAGTTCGGTGACGACCAATAGTTGAGCGTGATGGCGGTACGCTCTCCAGCGGCTTCGACGACCCGCGCCGCTGCTACGACCTTGGCGTTGATCTCGGCTGGGCCAGAGCCCACCCACTCTCCGTTCAGCTCGTTGCCGATCTCCCAGATGTCGACCTGGTCGCGGAAAGCGTTGACGAATGCTTGGGTCCGGTCGCTGATTTGGGCGGCGCTGAGTAGCTTCATCTGGGTCGAGTCCAGGATCGTCATCATGATCTGGGCGTGCGGGTCCAGACCCATGACGAGCTCACGCCAGTTCTCAGGGGTCTCCTCCAGGTGAGTGACCAGCCTCAGTGTCGGCTTCGTTCTCAGGGCCTTCACCGCCTCGATCGTGGCCGCCGACTGCTGCCGCGATTCGATCGTGATTCCGCGCAGGACCTGGTCTGGCCAGTGCGCGGCATGGCTGGTAGCCCCGCCGGCGAGGGTGAGTGCCAGCACGATCCCCAACACCGCGCCGTAGAGCCAGCCCGAAGCTCTCGTCCTCATCCGTACCTCCTGACTGTCGATCGCCAGATGCTATCCGGCGCAAGGATCAGGCCCGGCCCGCGCCGAGAGCAGGCTGCACGCTCACCTGGCACCACCTGGTCAACCACGCCGGGGGGTAGCGCCTCCCGGGCGACCGGCAGGGCCGAGGTGCCGGCGCAGACCACCACCAGCCCACCGCTCGGCTAGCCGCCGAGCACTTCACGTGGGCAACCCGGTGACTTACTGTCGAGCGCAGATCTGATCTTGTCCCACGTCGTCGCGTGGCTCCGAGCAGACACGACTGCGAACCTCGGCGCTTGCGGTGCTGCTTTCGGGTACGGTGCAGGGCCACTCAGCGCACCCCGGATGTCCTGCGTGCACCTGTGCTGAGGCACGCTCTTTGCGCTGGTTGGCCGGGTGGTTCACCGCCACCTGCCTCGTCGGGGGGTGGTCGGGGCGACAGGACTCGAACCTGCGATCTCCTGCTCCCAAAGCAGGCGCGCTAGCCACTACGCTACGCCCCGCCGCGCTGACGGCGACCGAGGTACTTTACCCCGCTGGGCCATAGGCTGTCACCCGTGCTTCCCGGCAGCGGGATTCGTGCCGGCCCGGACGACCCGATAGCATGGCGGGCGCGTCAGCGCCGCTGGCTGGGTGGCGCGCCGTCGAACGCCAACGAAATCAGGAGTGACCTGTGCCGAGCACTGTCGAGCAGTTGAGCCCTACCCGGGTCAAGCTCACCGTCGAGATCCCCTTCTCCGAGCTGAAACCGGCCCTGGACAAGGCCTACCGGCAGATCGCCTCGCAGGTGTCGATCCCGGGATTCCGCAAGGGCAAGGTGCCCGCGGCGGTGATCAACCAGCGCTTCGGACGGGGTCCGGTGCTGCAGGAGGCGATCAACGAGACGGTGCCCGATGCGTACGGGCGTGCGATCGCTGAGCATCAGCTGACCCCCCTGGCGCAGCCGGAGATCGATTTGACCAAGCTCGAAGACAACGAGGTGGTCGAATTCGTCGCCGAGGTCGACGTACGGCCGGACTTCGATGTCGCTGACTTCTCCGAGGTCAAGGTGACCGTCGACGATCTTGAGGTCAGTGACGAGGTGGTGGACGAGCGGGTGCAGCTGCTGCGTCGCCGCTTCGCCACCCAGACCGAGGTGGACCGGGCCGCCCAGACCGACGACGTGGTGACCCTCACCTTGCAGGGCTCCCGCGACGGGGTTGACCTGCCCGAGGCCAGCGCCGAAGGGGTCACCTACCGGATCGGCGCCGGCGGCATGCTGGACGGCTTGGACGAGGCGGTCACCGGGTTGAAGGCCGGTGAGCAGGCCTCGTTCACGTCCACCCTGGTGGGCGGCCCGCTGCGCGGCGAGGAGGTTGACATCACGGTCACGGTGACCAAGGTCGCCGAACAGCACCTGCCCGATTTGGATGATGACTTCGCCCAGCTGGCCAGCGAATTCGACACCGTCGAGCAGATGCGGGCGGATCTGGCGGAGGGGGCGCTGCGAGCGGCCCGGCTGCAGCAGGCCACCCAGGCCCGGGACAAGGTCTTGGAACGGCTGCTCGAACTGACTCCGTTCGAGATCCCGGAGAAGATCCTGGAGACCGAGATTGAGCATCGCCGCCAGCAGATCGTCACCCAGCTCAAGCAGTTGGGGATGACCCTGGAACAGTATCTCGCCGAGAACGAGGAGGAGTCCCGTACCGAGGATGACTTCTGGGCCGAGGTCAGTTCCGCCAGCGAGCAGGCCTTCCGGGCCCAAATCCTGCTCGACAAGATCGCCGATGATCGTCAGATCGGCGTCGAGCAGCAGGACCTGACGGCGTTGATCGTCCGCAAGGCGCAGGAGAACGGGACCAGCCCCGAGCAGGAGCTGAAGCACATGCAGGACCACAACCATTTGGCGGAGTGGCTGGGGGAGGTGCGCCGGGGCAAGGCCCTGGGTCTGATCGTCACCGGCGCCGAGATCACGTCCGCCGATGGGACTGTGATTGACCTGGAACGGTTGCGCAGCGACGGCACCCTGGCGGAGCAGGGGACCGAGGATAACGAGACCGCGGCGGAGGCCGAACAGGCCGGGGCCGGCGAGGCTGAGCCCCAGCAGTGACCCGATCGGGGCCCCGTCTGGTGACGGGTGGGGCCTGTTGGCCTGGTGCTGCTCGCCGTCAGCGAACAGCCGTGGCCGGGTCTCGATTTTGGCGGCTGAGCCGGTAGGTTCGCTGCGTGAACGAAACGCTGCCCTCTCTGCCGCGCCTGGCGTCCACGCCGGGTGGCATCACGATGCACGACTCTGTGTACCAGTCGCTGCTGGCGAACCGGATCATCTTTCTGGGTTCCGAGGTCAAGGACGAGAACGCCAACGCGATCTGCGCCCAGATGCTGCTGCTGAACGCGGAGGACCCGCACAAGGACATCTACCTGTACATCAATTCCCCGGGCGGCTCGGTCACCGCCGGGATGGCGATCTTCGACACCATGCAGTGGATCTCGAATGATGTCGCCACCGTGGCGATGGGGCTGGCGGCCTCGATGGGGCAGTTCCTGCTCTCCGCCGGTCAGCAGGGCAAGCGGTACGCGCTGCCGCACGCGAAGATCATGATGCACCAGCCGCTGGGCGGTATCGGCGGCACTGCCTCCGACATCAAGATCCTGGCCGAGCAGTTGCTGGCCACCAAGCGTGAGATGGCGCACCTGATCGCCCAGCACACCGGGCAAACGGTGGAGCAGATCGAGTTCGACTCCGACCGTGACCGCTGGTTCACCGCCGAGGAGGCGAAGGCGTACGGATTCATCGACCACGTCTTCGAACGGGCCGCCCAGATCACCACCGACGCTCCGAACCAGTGAGGACCTCCATGGACATGCCCCAGTTGCCCGGCGGCCTGGCCCCGGCCGGCCCCCGCGCCGACTACTACATCCCGCAGTGGGAAGAGCGCACCAGCTACGGTGTGCGGCGCGTCGACCCGTACACGAAGCTTTTCGAGGACCGGATCATCTTCCTCGGCACTCCCATCTCCGATGACATCGCCAACGCCGTGATGGCGCAGTTGCTGTGTCTGCAGTCGATGGATGCCGAGCGCCAGATCAGCATCTACATCAATTCCCCGGGAGGTTCGTTCACCGCCCTGACCGCGATCTACGACACCATGCGGTTCATCAAGCCTGACATCCAGACCGTCTGCCTGGGGCAGGCTGCTTCGGCGGCGGCGGTGCTGCTGGCGGCCGGGACCAAGGGTAAGCGGCTGGCGTTGCCGAATAGCCGGATCCTGATCCACCAGCCAGCTACCGAGGGCGGCTATGGTCAGTCGTCGGATATTGAGATCCAGGCTAAGGAGATCCTGCGGATCCGGTCGCTGATGGAGCAGATGCTGGCCGACGACACCGGCCAGCCGGTGGAGAAGGTCTCGAAGGACATCGAGCGGGACAAGTACCTGACCGCCGCCGAGGCGGTGGAGTACGGGCTGGTCGATGAGATCCTGACCTCGCTCAAGGACGCCTGAGGATGACTAGGTCGAGATGCTGTGCAGGTGATGGGGGGAGGCAGAGATGGCGCGCATCGGTGAGACGAGTGACCTGCTGAAGTGTTCATTCTGCGGCAAGAGCCAGAAGCAGGTGAAGAAACTGATCGCCGGGCCGGCGATCTATATCTGCGATGAGTGCATCGAGCTGTGCAACGAGATCATCGAGGAGGAGTTCTCCGAAGGTACCGATATCGGCCTGCTTGATGATCTGCCCAAGCCCCGCGACATCCAGGAATTCCTAGACCAGTACGTGATCGGGCAGGAGCGGGCTAAACGGACCCTGGCGGTGGCGGTCTACAACCATTACAAACGGGTTCAGGCCAAGGGCCAGGCCCAGCCGCGGCGGGCTAGCGAAGATGACACGGTCGAGCTGGGCAAGTCGAACATCCTGCTGATCGGCCCCACCGGCTGTGGGAAGACCTATCTAGCGCAGACCCTGGCCAAGATGCTCAACGTCCCGTTCGCCATGGCCGATGCCACCGCGCTTACCGAGGCCGGATATGTCGGCGAGGACGTCGAGAACATTCTGCTCAAGCTGATCCAGGCCGCTGATTTCGATGTCAAGAAGGCCGAGACCGGGATCATCTACATCGACGAGATCGACAAGGTCGCCCGGAAATCGGAGAACCCGTCGATCACCCGGGATGTCTCCGGTGAGGGGGTGCAGCAGGCGCTGCTGAAGATTCTGGAGGGTACCACTGCGTCGGTTCCGCCACAGGGTGGGCGCAAGCACCCACACCAGGACTTCATCCAGATCGACACTACCAATGTGCTGTTCATCGTCGGCGGGGCCTTCGCTGGGCTGGAGCGGATCATCAATGAGCGGATCGGCAAGCGTCCGCTGGGTTTCACCAATGACGAGGTGGCTCGGCGCAAGGATGTGGATCCGTTCGCCGAGGTCCGGCCGGAGGATTTGCACAAGTTCGGTCTGATCCCTGAGTTCATTGGTCGGCTGCCGATGATCGCGTCGGTGTCACCGCTGGACAAGGAGGCCCTGGTCCGGATCCTGGTGGAGCCGAAGAATGCGCTGGTACGGCAATTCCGTAAGCTCTTTGAATTGGACGGGGTGGACCTGGACCTGACCGAGGAGGCGATCGAGGCGATCGCCGAGTTGGCGCTGGAGCGGGGCACCGGGGCGCGGGGGCTGCGCGCGATCATTGAGGAGAATCTCCTGAATGTGATGTTCGACGTGCCGAGCCGAGAGGACGTCTCGCAGGTGGTTGTCAACGCCGACTGTATCCGGGCCGGCGCCGAGCCACGGCTGGTGACCCGGGTCGCCCGGCGGGAGAAGACCGCCTAAAGCCACGCCCCGGCAAGGTATTCATGGAAAGACCCCACAGGGGCTGCGCGTTCTATTGCGCGGGGCGGACTCAGCTCGGCCCTGGTGTGGGTCCTGATGAGGCCCTGAAGCGAACCTGAATGCGTACTACGATCAGGAAAGTGATCCGGGCTACGAGCCACATCAGGGCCCACACGCAGGCTCCGTAGGCGATGAAGGTGATGATGCGTAGCCAGTTCGGCATGATCCAGTCATTGCGAGGGAAAATGACCTCAACGATGACCGATCCGGAGAAATCTTGAGAATCGACGACCGGTATGCTTCTGATTCCTCGTGCCACATCGATCTGACCTGTGACCCGGCCGCGGGAGACGATTTTTACCTGGTCCCCGATTCGAGGGCCTTCCCCGGTCCAGGCGGTCACGGTAGCCTGGCACCGGTGGATCACCACACCGCTGCGGCGACAGCTCATAACCTGAACTTGGCCCTCCCCAGGCTTCAACTCGGAAACCTGCATTCCCAGATCCTCGAGCAGCAACCACAAGCTCACGATGCTGGCAACGAAAACCGCGACCATGGCCACTACGGTGATGCTGGTGGCTCGTGAGCGGATTTCGGGAGTGGAACCGTGTTTTCGGTCCTATTCGGCTAGCAGCTTTTCGCGAGACTTCTCCCGCTTTTTGCCTTGCTTGCGATAGTTGTTTCTTGCCATGGATCAGTAGCCTCCGGGGAGGTCCTTCGCCTCTGAACTGGATTCGGCATCGAGTATCGTATCGGTGGTTCCGGCGATCTTCTTACCTCGACCATATTCCTTCTTGCTAGCGGCATAACCGGGCGAATACTCCTTGAAGGTGACGGAGTTGTTACCCTGTATAATCGCGGCGGACAATTCCTCAGCCGTGCGGGCCTACGAATCAGTCAGCCTCTGGAAGTCACTGATCACCGTTCTGAAGTCTGGTACGGGGATGCTCATGCCCAGCAACCGTAGACCATGGCGGGTTCAGAGCCGGGACAGCGGCTCGGCGGTGAGGATGCCGGTTTCGGTCCGGGTTGCTAGCGTCAGCCCCATGCTGTCCAGCTATGCCCGGTATCCGCACCTCAGCGGCGATGACATGGTCTTTGTGGCCGACGACGACCTGTGGGTGGTCGCGACCGAGGGAGGACGGGCGGCGCGGCTCACCAGCGAGCGACAGCCGGTACGCCATCCCCGGTTCTCGCCCGATCGGCGCCGGATCGCGTATACCCGGCAGGTGGGGGCCGCCTTCGAAGTTTTCGTGCTGGAACTTGCCACCGCGGAGGTTACCCAGCTCACCTACTGGGCAGTGGCGCTGACCGCGGTCGATGGCTGGCTCGACAACCGGCACGTGCTGGTGGCGTCCTCGGGAGGGCAGCCGCACCGGGCCCGGGTCACACTACGCTCGGTCGGGCTGGACGGGGTCAGCGAGGAGCTGGCGTACGGGCTCGCGATGTCGGGCGCCTTCCGGGGCAGCTCAGTGGCGATTACCACCCCGTATTGGCGAGACCTCGCGATGTGGAAGCGGTACCGCGGCGGCACCGCCCCGCAACTGTGGCTGAAACGCAGCGCCGGGGACTGGTTCCGCCCGCTGCCCGACGAAACCGCCGGCATCTACTCGCCGACCTGGGTGGGGGACCGGCTGGTCTTCACCAGCGACCTCGGCGCCACTTTCCCCGACCACAGCGACGAGCAGGCCCAGCTGTGGTCAGTAGACGCGACCGGGCAGGACCTCACCCAACACACCCACCACACCGCCGAACAAGGCTTCGTCCGCAACCCCACCAGCGACGGCAGCCGGGTCGTCTACCACGCCCGCGGCCGGATCTACCTGATGGACTCGCTCACCAGCGAACCACGTCCGGTGTCCATCAACCTGCCAGTCCCGGTCCGCCGGGTGACTCCGGAACCGACCGAACGACTCCACGACATCCAACCCGACCATGGTGGCGACCTGTCGGTGGTGTCCTGGTACGGGGCGGTGTACGCGCTGACGCACCGGGCCGGCCCGGCCCGGGCCCTGTCGGCTGATCCGGGAGTCCGGGCTCGACTGCCGCGGGTGCTGGGGCGCACCGGGCAGGTGGTCCACGTCAGCGACGCCACCGGCGAAGATTGCCTCGAGATCGTGAACCTTGACGGCACCGGTGAGCGGCGCCGGATCGCCAAGGGCAAACTGGGCCGGGTGCTGTCGCTGGCCGCGGCCCCGGACGGGGCCTCGGTCGGGGTAATCACCGGTGACGGTCGGATCTGCGCGGTCCGGGTCTCGGACGGTCGGATCACCGAACTCGGCACCTCCCCGTACGGCGAGGCCACCGACCTGGCGTACTCCCCGGACGCGCGCTACCTGGTCTGGGTGGCGCCGGCCAGCTATGACGGGTCCGTTGTCACTCGGCTCTGGTGCGCTGACCTCAAAGCCCGCCGCAGCCTCGGCGAGCCGCTGACGTCGGGACGCTTCCGGGACTTCTGCCCGGCCTTCACCCGTGACGGGCAGCACCTGGTCTTCCTCAGCGGGCGGACCTTCGACCCGCGCTACGACGAGCTCGGATTCGACCTGTCGTTCACCTCCAGTGTGCGTCCGTACCTGGTGCCGCTGTCGGCCACCGCCCCGGCCCCCTTCGGAGTCGCCGCAGACGGCTGGCCGATCAGCCAGCCCGAGACCGACGACACCGACGCCAAGAAGAAACCGACGAAGGTGATCAGCGCCGAACTGGACGGGGACTCGTTCGAGGAGCGGCTGGTGCCGTTCCCGGTGCCGAGCGGCGACTACCAGGGCCTGCGTGCCGCCAAGGACGGCGTGATCTGGCGGCGGGTGGTGGCCGGCAACGGTGAATTGGGCACCACCCGGTCCGGGGTCGCAGCAGAACCAGAACGGGACCTGGTGGAACGATTCAGCTTCGAGACCCGGATCGTGACCGAACTCGGCCGCGGGGACTGCTTCGAAGTCTCCGGTGACGGGGAGCGGATCGTGCTGCGCGACAAGGACGAGGTAGTCGTGCTGCCCGCCACCGACAAGGTCGACAAGGATGACCCGGCCCGGGTCGGAGTGGACCTCTCCCGGCTGCGCCGCAGTTTCGACCCGCGGCGGATGTGGCGACAGATGTTCGATGAGAACGGCCGCCTGATGCGTGACTTCTACTGGCGTGAGGACATGGACGGGACTGACTGGTCCAAGGTTCTGGACCGGTACCGCCCGGTGGTGGACTTGGCTCGGACCCGTGACGACGTGGTCGACATCCTCTGGGAGACGGTCGGCGAGCTCAACAGCTCCCACGCCTACGTCAACCCGCCCCAGCCCAGCGGTCCGCAGCAGGGGCTGCTCGGCGCGGACCTGGAAGCTACCCCGGCCGGCGCCAAGATCATCCGGGTGTTGCCGGGCGAGGCCTCCGACCCGGCTGCCCGGTCGCCGCTGCGGGCGGCCGGCGTGGACGCCCAGCCGGGAGACCTGATCGTGGCGATCGACGGCCAGGAGGTGGGCTCGCGGGGTGTCGGGCCATTGCTGCGGGGGGCTGCCGGCAAGGTCGTCGAAGTCACCCTGCGGCGCGACAAGGAGCGCCGCCGGGTGGCCGTCATCCCGCTCGCGAGTGAGCAGCCGCTGCGCTACCAGGCCTGGGTGGCGTCACGGATCGCGTACGTTACGCGGGTCTCCGAAGGCCGGCTGGGCTATCTGCATGTGCCGGACATGATGGCCGCCGGGTGGGCCCAACTGCACCGTGGGCTGGACCTTGCCATGGCCCACGAGGCAGTGATCGCCGACGTGCGTTACAACAGCGGCGGGCACACCTCACAACTGGTGATCGAGCGGCTCAGCCGGCAAGTGATCGGCTGGGATCTGGTCCGGCATGGGGCCCCCGAGCCGTACCCGTACCAGGGGCGACGCGGGCCGGTGGTCTTCGTCACCAACCAATTCGCCGGCTCGGACGGGGACATCGTCTGCGCAGCAGCCCAGGAGCTGGGGCTGGGGCCGGTGGTCGGGCAGCGCTCCTGGGGCGGCGTGATCGGCATCGACGGTCGCTTCGACCTGGTGGACGGCACCTCAGTAACCCAGCCGCGGTATTCTTTCTACTTCGACCAGCACGGCTGGGGGGTGGAGAACCACGGTGTCGACCCGGACCGTGAGCATGTGATGAGCCCGGCCGACTGGGACGACGAGGATGTTCGTGACCCGCAACTCGACCTGGCGGTCGAGGAGGCGCTACGGCTGTTGGAGCAGACCCCCGCCAAGCAGCCGCCGCCGCTACCGGCGCCTCGTAACCGTCGGTGCTGACGGTCCAGGTCGTCGCGAGGGCCGGCCCCATCGCGGGCCGGCAGCCCACCAGGGCCGATCGGATCAGGCTGGCAGGTTCCCCCGCCGGGCCGCTTGGGCTTGGGCTTGCAGGCCGAGCCGCAGCACCTCGAAGGTGTGCTCCTGCGGTACCGCGGTCCGGGTGTTGTGGAGTACGTCGGCGACGATCTGGGAATGGAACGGGTTCAGATCGTGCTCGCAGGGCAGGTGTTGGACCCCGTCCTGGTTGACCAGGAAGAGGTGGTTGGTGCCCTCCCGGCCGGCGATGTCGACATACTTGCGGATCTCGATATAGCCCTCGGTCCCCAGCACGAACAACCGCCCATCGCCCCAGGTGGGAAGCCCGTCGGGGGTGTACCAGTCGACCCGGATATAGCCCTGCCCGTGGTCAGAACGCAGCATCAGCTCGCCGAAGTCCTCGAAAGCCGGCACCTCGGGGTGACGGAAATTGCCGACCGTACTGGCGACGACCTCGCCACTGCGCGAACCGGTGAACCAGAGGAACTGGTCGATCTGATGACTGGCGATGTCGACGATGATCCCGCCGTAGGTCTGTGGCCGGTAGAACCATTCCGGGCGCCCGGCACCGCCGGACAGGTGTGCTTTGTCGCCTTCACGGTGCGGGCCCAGCCCGAGGGTCTGGACCACCGTGCCGATGGCGCCGGATCGGGCCAGCTCGCCGGCCCTCGCCACCGCCGGCACCTCGAACCGCTCGCTGAAGACGTTGACCCAGAATCGTCCGGACGAGGCGACAGCCTGCCGGATCGCGTCGAGCTGCTCGAATGAGACACAACCCGGCTTGTCAGTCAGGACATGCTTGCCGGCCTGCAACGCCTGGATCGCGATCTCACCGCGACGGTACGGGATAGCGGCGGTAGCGATCAGGTCGATGCTCGGGTCGTCGATCAGCTGGGCGGCGTCGTCGAACCAGGCGACGTCGGGGAACATCCGACGAACGGTCTGGCAGACGCTCGCCTGCGGGTCATCTGAGGCCAGGCCGACCAGCTCGGAGCCGGCCTCGAGCTGACCCCTGATGATCCCGAAGATATGGGCGTGGTCCAGGCCGATGACGGCGAAACGGACCCGGCGGTCAGACATGGCACTCCTGCGGACGTGTGGTGGCCCTCACCGTAGTTGGCTGGCTGGTCCGGCAAGCCAGGGGGCCGTTCTTGCCATCACCGACGCTCAGATGTTCGGGCGAATGGACATCCGGATCAGACAGCGAGATTGTTCTGGATCATGCTGCAACCGTTCCGCGCTCTCGCGCGTATCTCAGATGTGATCACCAACCCTCAGGGATCTTCTCGTTCCCGGACCCGGCTCGCCGCCGCCAGCCTGATCGTGGGCCTGGCTTTGCTGGGATCTGGTTGTACGGGGACCGGCCGTGCCGGCTCACCGGCCAGTACCTCGGCTCCTGGTTCTCAGTCGGCGTCGGCTGCCAGCAGCACCGGCAGCCCCACGGCCAGCGGACGTAGTTCCAGCGCCATGCCGTCGGGCAGTGCCGCCTCCGGCATCTACCAGGGCCCGGTGACTGAGCTTCCGAGCCGTTTCGGCAGCCCCAGCGTCCCGGTCCCGGCCAGCGCCAAGGAAGATCCTGAATTCCAGGAGCAGGAATCGGCGCCGCTGCGGGTCTGTAGCAGCGAGGCCTCCTCTGCTGCCTCACTGCGCAAGCTCAAGGCCGCCCAGACCTTGGTCTACGTGGCCGGGGACACCCAGATCATCTACTCGGCCCTGGAATTTCCCGAGGTGTCAGCCGCCCAGGCCTTCCTGGCCGAGGTGACGAAGGCGAACCGGGAATGCGCGCCGGTGGCTGCTACGGCAGACCGGGAGGGGAGTAAGCCAGGTTCGCGGGATCTGCCCGCCGAAGCGGCAGCTGTCGTCGATGAGGGCCGTGTGCTGGGCTACGAGGGGATCCATCCTGCGGGCTCCGAGCGCCGGATCCCGTCCGGGGAGGTCTACTTCGTCGCGCGTAAGAAATCCGTGGTGATCGTCGCCGGGCATCGCCACGTCACCACTCAGGCGCACACCCCCGATGCGAAATTCGACTCCACTGCGATCAAGCCCATCCTGGAGGCTGCCGCCAGTCTCTAAACCCACCCCCACGACTGCTCGGTGTCCGGTCGGTATGCGCCGGATACCGAGCAGTCATTCGTCGTGGCAGGCTGGGTCCACCCCCGTAGAAAAGATGACGAGGCACTGGGCGGGCTGGGCGTGACCGGGACGGCGGCTGCGGCCGGGCGCCAGGCGCGTGTCCACGATGCGGGCGAGAGCGCCTAGGTCATTAATCCCGAGCGCTGGCGAAGACAGATCACCGCCAGCCGATTTGACTACTGGTCGGTGTCGTCCTGGGGGAGGATGAGATCCAGTTCGACCCTCAGCTGCTGGTCCGAGTCCACCCAAACCAGGTCACCAACCAGCCGGCCCACCGCCCGCAGATCCTGCTCGGCCTGCCGCAGCCGAGCCAGCTGATCGGCTGGCCCGGTGAACCGGGCATTGCCAGCCTCGGTCTTCATCGAAACCTTGGCGCTCGACTTGGCACCTCGGATCTCCACGAGCGCCGCCGAGATGTCGTCCACGAGGGTCGCATCGCCTTCCATATCCGCAGGCTCTTCAGGTCCGGCACCGGCCATCAGCGCCGTCGAGTTGTTACCCGGCAGTTCGTCACGGCTCGGCCAGGAGGCCAGGTGGATCGAGGAGTCGTGGCCCCAGGACCAGACCTCTTCGGTGACAAAGGGCAGGTACGGGGCGAACAGCCGCAGCTGGACATCAAGGGCTAGCGCCAGGGCCGCCCGGGCCGAGCCGGCGGCCTGGGCCGAGCCGGAGTAGGCCCGTTCCTTGACCAGTTCCAGATAGTCGTCGCAAAAGGTCCAGAAAAACCGCTCGGTCTGCTCCAAGGCGTCGGTGTATTCGAAATCGTCCAAGGCCATGGTCGCCGCCGTCACCACCTCGCCCAGTCGGGCCAGCATCGCCAAGTCCACCGCCTCGGTGATCTCGGCCGAAGCATCGTCCCCGGCGATCCCGAGCACGAACTTCGACGCGTTAAGCACCTTCATGGCGAGCCGACGACCCACCTTCATCTGGGATTCGTCGAAGGGGGAGTCAGTCCCCGGACGGGCCATCGCGGCCCGCCATCGGACCGCATCCGAGCCGTACGTGTCCAGCGCCGCGGTCGGCACCACCGCATTCCCGCTCGACTTGCCCATCTTCTTGCGGTCCGGGTCAGTGACGAAACCGGAGATCGTGGTCCGACGCCAGGGGACCACGCCAAACTCGAAGTGAGAACGGACGATCCGGCTGAACAGCCAGGTCCGGATGATGTCGTGGGCCTGCGGGGCGATGTCCATTGGGAAGGTCAGCTCAAACAGCTCCGGATCCCGGCCCCAGCCCGACACGATCTGCGGGGTCAGCGACGAGGTCGCCCAGGTGTCCATCACGTCCTGGTCGGCGGTAAAGCCGCCCGGCTGGTCACGCTGCTGCTCAGTGAAACCGGGTGCTGGCTGGGCCATCGGGTCCACCGGCAGTGACTCCTCGCTGGCCAGGATCGGATGGTCATAGTCCGGCTCGCCCGCCTCATCCAGCGGATACCAGACCGGGAAGGGAACCCCGAAGAAACGCTGCCGGCTGATCAGCCAATCACCCGACAGCCCGTTCACCCAGTCCTGATAGCGGTGCCGCATGTGCTCGGGGGACCAGGCCAGCTGATTGCCACATTCCACCAGCTGCTGCTTGAGCTCGGGGTCGCGGCCACCGTTGGTGATGTACCACTGCCGGGTGGCCACGATCTCCAGAGGCTTATCACCCTTCTCGTAGAAGGTGACGTTCCGGGTGGTCGGGGTCGGTTCACCGACCAGGTCACCCGAATCGCGCAGCAGCGCCACCATCGCCTCGCGGGCCGAGAAGGTGGTCTTCCCGGCCAACGTGTGATACGGCTCAGGGTTTGTCAGCCAGTCCGGGGTCTCGGCCTGGAACCGGCCGTCACGCTGGACCACGGTCCGGGTTGGCAGCTGCAGGTCACGCCACCAGACCACGTCGGTGAGGTCACCGAAGGTGCAGCACATGGCGATCCCGGCGCCCTTGTCCGGTTCGGCGTCCGGGTGCGCCAACACCGGGACCTCCACCCCGAAGATCGGGGAGGTGACGGTGCTGCCGAACAGCGGCTGGTAGCGCTGATCGTCGGGGTGGGCGATCAGGGCGCAAACGCTGACCAGCAGCTCCGGCCGGGTGGTCTCGATATACACCGGGTCACCGTCGGCGCGGTGGAAGCCGATCCGGTGGTAGGCCCCGGGATAGTCACGCGCTTGCAGCTCCGCCTGGGCCACCGCGGTCTGAAACGTGGTGTCCCACAGGGTCGGGGCGTACGACAGGTAGGCCTCGCCGCGGGCCTGGTTGCGGAGGAAGGCCCGCTGCGAGATCGCGATCGTGTCGTTCGAGATGGTCGCGTACAGGGTGTTCCAGTCCACCGATAGGCCTAGCCTGCGCCACAACTGCTCGAAGGCCTGCTCGTCGATCTGGGTCAACTGCTCGCACAGCTCGATGAAGTTACGCCGACTAATCGGCACCTGCTGCTTCGGGTTCGGCTTGGCAGGTGGCTGGAAATCCGGTTGGTACGGGACCCGCGGATCGCACCGCACCCCGTAGTACACCTGCACCCGGCGTTCGGTGGGCAGCCCGTTATCATCCCAGCCCATCGGGTAGAAGACCTGTTTGCCCCGCATCCGCTGGTAGCGGGCGACGATGTCGGTGTGGGTATAGGAAAACATGTGCCCCACGTGCAGCGAACCGGACACGGTCGGCGGCGGGGTGTCGATCGAAAACACCTGCTCGCGTGATGCCGGACGGCGGAAGGCGTACGTCTGCTGCTCGCGCCAGTAGTGCGCCCAGACCTGCTCGAGGCCCTCCAATGCTGGTCGCTCGGGTACCCCCCGCCCCGCCTGGGTCGGCGTGGACGGGGTCGTACGAGCGGTGTCAGTCATGGCACGACATGGTACCCAGCGCCTGCCGGGCTGGCCGGTACGCCGATCAGGAGGCCTTGAGGAAAGGGTCGATCGAGGCCGGGTTGTTCGGGTTCAGCTGCTTGGTGACGTCAGTGCCGTTGAACTGGTAGGTCGGGGTGGACGTGACCTGGGACCGGGCCGCGGCGGCGTCCATGCCATTGACGAACTGCAAGGTGGCCTTGGTGTCGTAGCACTGCTGGAATCCGCTCAACCGGTCCCCGCTTAGCCCGATCGTCGACGGGATATCCACGCGTAGCAGCTGGTCGGAATAACCCTGGCCTTCCCGGGCCGGCTGGTGGGCGAAGACCTGGTCGTGGTATTCGAGGAAAGCTCCCGCATTGTCAGCGCAGGTGGCTCCGATTGTCGACCGGGTCGAGGCGTCATTGCCCACGCTGCCGTCGAGGAACTTCAGCACTCGGTATTCGAGTTGGATCTCGCCGGCCTGCGCCGCGGCCCGGATCTTCTTGTCAAAAGCGTCGTGGAACACTTTGCAGAAGGGGCACTGGAAGTCTTCGTAGATCACCAGCAGCGGGGCCCCGGACTTCGCCTGGTTCGGGTAGGCGATCATTCCGGTCCGGTCACCGTTGGCGCGCGGCGGGACCGCATTGGTGGCGCCGATCCGGTCCTTGAAGGTGTAGACCCCCCAGACCACGCCCGCCACCAGGACCACCAGGGCTACGATCCCGGAGCCGATCGCGAGCCGCCGTCTGCGCTGCGCGGCGCGCAGCTCGGCCTCGCGCTGGGCGCGGAGCTCCTCACGCCGCGACTGCTTGGCCGACATGGTCCCCGAGCCCTTGGCGGAAGGATTCGAGGCGGGGCGATTGCGCTTGGACTGGCTCATGCACTTTCCTCATCAAGGTCGTCGTCGGTGATGGCGGGAAACACGGTGTCGTCGAGGGCCCAGGGGGTCGTAGGACGCCAGACCAGCCAGGCGCCCAACGCCAGCAAGCCGAGATCGCGGGCGATCTCCCAGGGGTACGCGCGCAGCGCCTGCGCTAGGGCGATCTCGCCGCCGCCGCCGAAGCAGCCACAGTCCAGGGCCAGGCCGCGGGCCCAGGCCGAGGCGATCCCGATCGTAAAGGCGACCATCAACGCCGAGCCGATCACCGCGCAGGCCCGGGTGAACAGGCCCAGCACCAGCAATAGCCCGACCGCCACCTCGACGATCGGTAGCCCGTAGCCGACCGCGACCGCCAGGTCGTACGGGAGTAGCCGGTAGGCCCGGACCGCCAGCACGCTACCCGGCAGGTTCGTCAGCTTGAGCGCGCCGGCGACCAGCAGCACCCCTCCCAGCACCAGGCGGGCCAGCAGACCGGTCAGGTCACGCCAGTCGCGCCGAGCCCAGGCTGGGAACCCGGCTGCGCTCTTCTCCACGGTCGTTGACACCTGAAAGAGTCTAGAGGAGGTCATGGGCGGGTCGGTAACGCTGGAAGGCGTCTATCCTCGGCAGCACCATGACCGTGAACCCAGACCGCCACGCGGACGTTGTCGCTGAGCTGCGGCAACGCCAGCCCGAGCACCAGATCGGCCCTTCGCTGGCCCGGATCCGAGCCCTGACAGAGCTGTTGGGTGACCCGCAGCGCAGTGCCCCCGTGATTCAGATCACCGGCACCAACGGTAAAGGCTCGACTGCGATCATGATCGACGCCCTGCTGCGGGCCCAGGGATTACGGACCGGTCGCTATGCCTCGCCTCACCTGAGCGACCTGACCGAGCGGATCAGCATCGACGGCCGGCCGATCAGCGTCGACGTGTTCGACCAGACCTGGGACCAGATCCGGCCGTACGTCACGATGGTGGACGCCCAGCGGATCGACGGCCTGGCGATGACCTTCTTCGAGGTGCTGACGGGGATGGCCTTCGCGGTCTTCGCCGATGCCCCAGTTGACGTGATGGTCCTGGAAGTGGGGATGGGCGGGTCCTGGGACGCGACCAATGTTGCCGATGCCGCGGTCGCGGTGGTGACCCCGATCGGCCTGGACCATACCGACTACCTTGGCGAGAGCCTGGCTGAGATCGCCACCGAGAAGGCCGGGATCATCAAGGAGGGGTCGGTCGCGGTCTTGGCCGGGCAGGAACCGGAAGCGGCCCGGGTCCTGGTCGAGCATTGCGCCACGGTGGGGGCGCTGATGGTCCGCGAGGGCGTCGATTTCTCCTTGATCGAACGGACCGCCGCGGTCGGGGGACAGGTGTTGCGGATCGAGGCCGCCCAGGTGCTGGACGGGCTGCATCTGCCGCTGTACGGGGCCCACATGGCGCATAACGCGGTTCTCGCGGTCGCTGCCGTCGAAGCCCTGCAGGGGCAGCGGGGACTGCCGTCGCAGGTGGTCGCCGAGGGCCTGGGCGATGTGGTGGCCCCGGCCCGGACCGAGCGGGTCCGGACCTCACCGGCCCTGGTGATCGACACCGCGCACAATCCGGCTGCGATCGCGGCCACGATGGCGACCATGGCCGAGGCGTACGCCTTTGCACCGCTGATCGCGGTAGTGGCGACAATGCGGGACAAGGACACGGTGGCGATCCTGCGGGAACTCGAACCCGGCGTGGACACGCTAGTCGCCACCCAGTCCGCAGGGCCACGGGCCCTGCCTGCCGGCCAGCTCGCCGACCTAGCCGGCGGCGTGCTGGGCGAACAGCGGGTGCGGCTGCGGCCAGACCTGGCCGATGCCGTGGAAACGGCGGTGGCCCTGGCCGACGAGGCCGGGCCCGCCGCCGGGGTGCTGGTGATCGGTTCGGCTGCCTTGGCCGGCCAGGCCCGGGCCTTGCTGGTCCCGTCCGGGACCGAGCTGGTCGGGAGCTTGGCGCAGGTGACGGTCGAGGACGATCCCGGGCAAGGCAGCCTCGCTGGCGACAACCCCGTCTGAGCGCACCTCCTGCGGGGCGGGCCGGGTGGCTTGCGGGATCTGCTCTGGTTGTGGACCGGTAGGCTCCCGCCATGAGCGAACGCACCTTCGTGCTGATCAAGCCAGACGCGGTACGACGCGGGCTGACGGGGCGGATCCTCGACCGCTACCTGGCCCGGGGACTCACGTTAGTGGCGATGCAGATGCGGATCGCCTCCCCTGAACTAACCGACCAGCACTACGCCGAACACCTCGACAAGCCCTGGTATCCGCAGCTGCGCGATTTCCTCACCAGCGGGCCACTGGTGGCATTGGTGGTCGAGGGTGAGCGTGCCATCGAGGCGGTGCGCCGGCTGAACGGCGCCACTGATGCGCTGGCCGCCGAACCCGGGTCGATTCGTGGTGACTGGTCAGTATCGGGTCGTGAAAACCTGGTACACGGTTCGGACTCGCCCGCCTGCGCGATCCGGGAGATCACGCTCTGGTTCCCGGGGCTTCGATGAACAGCCAGCCCGGCGCCGAGCGGCCGGTCTTGCCAGGGTCGCCTCATGCTGCCCCGGCTGGGCCACAGATGAACCCATCAGCCCCAGCGGCCAGGCCAGGCGGCTTTGCCGGGCCTGCTGCCATGGGCCCAGTCCCCGCTATGGGTCCGGTACGACCAGAGGCCTCGGTTACTCGACCATCGTCGGGCCCGACCATGGCCGGGACAGTGCCTGGCGGTCCCGGGTGGCCGGGATCTCCCGCACGGCCGGACCAGCCGGTTCCTGACCCTGGCGCCGGCCAGTCCGTGACTGTCGCGATGCGACCGCCAGCGGACATGCCGCAGCATCCGTACGCCGCGTCGCCGCGGGCGGTGCTGCCGATCGAACCCACCCCCTACCACAGTTTCTGGAGGGCGCCGTCGTATGCCTGGTGGCGGGGCCTGGTGGCATTGGTGGTGTTCTTCGTCGGCTGGTTCGCGGTCACCATGATCATCGGTGTGGCCTGGCTGCTGCTGCAGCTGCTGCTGAATCCCGGGTCCCTGGAGACGCTCTTCAGCGGGTCCATCTCCAATTTCCGGATGACTCCCGGGCTGTTCCTCATGAACAACCTCACGATCGTCGCCATGATCCCGGCCGCGTACCTGACCCAATGGCTGCTGGTGGGGCAGCGCCCTCGCTGGCTGTCCTCGGTGGTGGGGCGGCTGCGGTGGCGCTGGCTGGGGTCCTGCCTGGCGGTCGCCGCAGTGCCCTACCTTGCTGTGACTGGGGCTCGGATCGGGCTCGGTAGGTTGCCCGACTTGGAGTGGAAGCCTTACACCGTCTTCATGATCGCGACGGTGCTGCTCACCACCCCGTTGCAGTCGGCCGGGGAAGAGGTCGGGGTGCGCGGTCTCGTCAACCGCGCGGTGGCCTCCTGGTTCCGGGATTCACGCCTGGGGTGGTGGCTGGCAGCGGTAGCGTCGAGCCTGGTCTTTGCCTCGCTCCACCTGGCCCAGGACCTGTTCTTGAACTTCTTCTACATCAGCTTCGGAATGCTTGCCTGCTGGCTGGTACGGATGACCGGTGGTCTGGAGGCCTCGATCGCCTGGCATGTGGTCAACAATCTCAGCGCCATGTGGGTGTTGCCCTTCGTCGACTTCTCCCACTTGATGGACCGCAGCGCCGGGGCGGTGGGCCTGGGGGACGCGGTCGAGACGGTGGCGACCTTGGCGCTGGCCCCGTTGGCGTTGTGGCTGCTGGCGCGCTGGCGCCGGCCGGTCACTCAGGGGCCACTGGTCGAGACCTCACCAAACCCAGCCGAGATTTCACCGGGCCCGGTGGCCGGGTGACAATGACCACATCACGTAACTGAGGAAGGGTTTGGGCATGGCCGACAGCGATCTTGGACAGCGGATCGCCCGTTTGGAGTGGATCGTCGAGAGACTGGCCCAGCACGTCGGTATCCCGATCCCCCCCATTCCTCGGCCGCAGCCCCCGCAAGCCGCCCCGTCCTCCCAACCGGTCTATCCGGGGCAGCCCGGCCCGGCGCCGACCTCGCCTGCGATGCCGCGTCCTAGCCTGCCTTCGGCCGCGGCACCCGACCCGGCGATGCCCAGGTCAAGCCAGCCCCTGCCCGGCCAATCTTCCGTTCCGGAGCCGGGTACTGCCCGGCAGACAACTTTGGCCCCGACCTCACCGGCTGCTCCCAGCCAGCGCTGGTCTCCCGATCCGACCCCGTCGCTGGCTGACGCCACCCAGCCCCGTCCCGAACCGACAACCCCACCTCACCCAACCCCGTCTCAGCCGGCTCCGTCGTACCTGTCAGCACCCTCCACGTCGGTTGCCACGCCGAGTCCCCGGACGCTGGCACCCGGCGCCGCAAGCGGGTCGCCGGTCTCGTCCCTGTCCCCGAGCACCTCGATCACTCGTCCGCTGTCAGGCCGTACCGCTGCCCAGACCTCGGCAGCCACGACCACTTCGAAGGCTGTCCCTCCGGCGTCGGCGTCGGGTACAGCGCCGGCGACCGCAGCCAAGTCCCGACCGGCGGCTCCCGCCGGTCCCACCGCGCCGGCCGCGTCATCGACGACGGAATCTGGTTTGGACGAAGCGGCGGTCCTGGAGCTGTTGCGGACCGGTCACAAACTCGACGCGATCCGACTAGTACGGGTGCAGCTGGGGGTCGATATCCGCGACGCCGCCGAGACTGTCGAGCGGCTGCACGATCGGCTGGTCTGAAGGTGTTCGGTGATGTGGAGCGGCGGCTGGGGCGGCTCGAGCAGCAGATGGCTGAGGTGGTGCGCCGCCTCGACGCGATGGGCGCGCCCAGCGCCGGCTGGTCCGACCCGGCTGGGCCCCAGGCCGACGGGCTGACCGATCCCGACCGGGTCCTGCGCTACATCCGCGCCGGCCAGAAGGTTCAGGCCATCAAGGAGGTTCGCGATCAGACCGGGATGGGGCTCAAGCAGGCCAAGGACCTGGTCGATTCCCTGGATAATCTGCGGTGAACACCGCCGGCGCCAGCTGATCGCCGGTGAAGCTAGGCGAGGAGGCTCAGGCTCGTCGTACCGCCTGCTTCACCAGGCCGACTAGCGGCGGCTGCACGCTCAGCTCAGTGACCCCCCTGCTGATCAGGGCGCTGACTTGATCCGGGTCGCTGGCCAGATCGCCGCAGACGCCGACCGGAATCCCCGCAAGGCCCCGACAAGTGGCTTCGACCAGGTCCCAGACGGCCGCAGTGCCCGCCGGGACCAGGTCACGGACCCGTTCATTGCCGCGGTCGGCGGCCATCGTGTACTGGGACAGATCATTGGTTCCGATCGAGACAAAGTCCACCAGCCCGGCGAAGTCGGCTGCTCGCAGCGCGGCCGCCGGAACTTCGACCATGATCCCGAGCGGCAGCGGCGGCGGGTCAGTCAGCTCGGCCCGTACCTGCTCGAGCAATTCCCGGGCCCAGCGCACCTGCGCCGGCTCGCTGATCATCGGCAGCAGGACCCGGACCGGGACCTGCCGGGCAGCCAGCAGGATCCCCCGGAGCTGGGTTCGCAACAGCTCTGGTTGACGACGTACGGCGCGGATGCCGCGCTCACCCAGCATCGGGTTCGGATCTCGCCCGGCCGTGACGAAAGCTAGCGGCTTGTCGGGGCCTGGGTCCCAGGTTCGGACCGTGATCGGGCGGCCCAGGATCTCACCTATCGCCACCAGGACCTCGGCCTGCTGCCCAGCATCAGGTGCCTGGCAGGTGTCGGCAAAGACGATCTCGGTCCGGACCAGGCCTGATCCGTCGGCGCCAGCCGCCGCCCCGCGGCGAGCGTCGTCCAGCGAGCCGACGTTGCATTCCACCAGGACACCGATCCCCGTGGTGGTCACCGCCGGTTCGTGGGCCAGGAGAGCCGCCGCCTCGAGCTCGCGGGCCCGGGCCGCCCCCCGGTCCTGGATCTCGGCGACCAGCTCTGGTCCCGGCCGTAGCCACCACTGCTGGGTAGTCGGGTCGAAACCGATCAGGTCACCGTCGCGGGCCTGCCGGGCCTGCTGGCAGCCGGGCAGCACGGGGATCCCCCGGGAGCCGGCGACGATCACTCCGTGACCGGTTGGCCCGCCGGTCAGGGTCACCACCCCAAGCGTCAGATCGGGATGTAGACGGGCCGCGGTAGCCGCGTCCAATTCGTCGACTACCAGGATGTGGGCCCGGGCCGGGTCCGGTTCTGAGGCCCCGGTCAGCGCCAGCAGCAGCAGCCGGCGCAGGCTGCGCAGGTCCTGCCCACGTTCACGCAGGTACGGGTCGCTAAGCGCGTCGAAGTCGGCGGCCACCTCGTCGAGACGTTGCCGTACGGCGTCGACGGCCGTGGTCCCCGAACGGGTGTCGCCGGTCAGCTGCTCGGCCAGCTCCGGGTCGCTGAGCAGGGCCTGTTGGGCCTCGAAGATGTCCCGCTCGGCCGGGGACTGTGCCAGCCGGGCCAGCCATCGGCGGACCTCGGCGGTCGCGGCGGCCAGCCGAGCCGTCTCGGTAGCCGGATCCGAAGGCTGGTAGTCACCGGTGTTCACCTCACCGGAGCGGACCGCGGCCGGGGCCAACACCACCTCCCGGCCGGTGCCCGTCCCGCCCGGGACGGCCCCGGGGCCGGGGTGGTGGGGCTCGCCGAAATCGTTCGCGGCCAGCTCCTGGAACCGGGCCTGGGCAGCGGCCGCCTGTGGCCCGGCGAAAGTGGCCTCCAAGCTGGCCCCGTGCCGCAGGCCTAGGGCGGCGACCCGGGTGATGCTGCCGGCGTCGACCGGGCCCTTGCCGGTGGTCAGGTTCCGCAGCCGCACGGTCGCGTCCAGGCCCCGTAGCCCTGTCACCAGGGCGGCAGCCGGGCGGGCATGCAGCCCGTGGCGGTTGCGGATCTGGTGACGGACGGTGAGCTGCGGTTGTACGGCCCAGACCTCGTCGCTGCCGGCGGCCGGGGCCGGCGCCCCCAGGTGTTCCTGCTTGGCGGCCAGCCCGTTCTCGGCCTCGACCGCCACCTGCTCGAGGTCATTGCCGGCGCTTGCGGTCACCACCGCTGCCACCAGCCCCTCGACCAGCGGGGCCGCCGTCAGCCGGACCGTACCCACTGGTTGCGGCTCGGCGAGTTCGACAGCCAGTTCGGCCGACAGCAGTGCGCTGCCGAGATCCAGCAGGACCAGGACCCCGTCAGGGGAGTCCACCTCGGCGATGGCCTCGCCGATCGCGACCGCATCGGTGCCGAAGGTATCCGGTCCCAAGCCCGCCGCGACCGCGATCCGCGGCCGGGCGGTCTGCGGGGTCATCTCGACAGCCAGCGCTACCGCGGCCTCAGCCAGCGGGCGGGAATGCGAGACGACGACGATCCCGATCATCTAGGCCAGGGTCCGTGCGGCCGCCTCGATCAGCAGCGTCATGCTGGTCGCGCCCGGGTCCTGGACTCCCGCGCTGCGCTCACCCAGGTACGAGGCCCGGCCTTTGCGCGCGATCAGGGCCGTCGTGGAATCCCGGCCGGCAGCGCTGGCCTTCGCCGCGGCTATCAGCGCCGCCGCGATACCGTCGCCGGCGGCCGCGTCGTACGCCCGCAGCGCCGGGACCAGCGCGTCCACCATGGTCTTGTCGCCGACCTTGGCCTTGCCGCGCTGGATGATGCCTTCCAACCCGGCACGCAACGCGGCGCCCAGTCCCGCGGCGGATTCTTCCTTGGGCCAGGCCCCGCCGACCCGCATCAGGAATGTCCCGTACAGCGGCCCGCTGGCGCCGCCGACGGTCGAGACCAGCGTCATCCCTGCCTTGCGCAGGTAGCTGCGGGCGTCGGCAAAACCCTCGGTTCCCAGGGCCGCCACCGCGGCCGTGCCACGTTTCAAATTGCAGCCGTGGTCGGCGTCGCCGATCTGGCGGTCCAGATCGGTCAACAGGTCGACATTGTGGTACACCTGGGCGGCGAAGTCAGCCATCCAGGCTGCGGCTGCAGCAGTGTTCAGAGCCATGTCAGCATCCCCATCTCAGGCCCGGCGTCATGACCGGGGCATCCCACAACGACAGCATGTCGGCGTCGGCCTTGAGCAGGGTTACCGAGCAGCCGGCCATCTCTAAGGAGGTGATGTAGTTGCCCACCAGGTTTCGGGCCACCCGGACCGCGCTGGCGGCCAGGATCCGGTTCACCTCCTGGTACATCAGGTACAACTCGGCCAGCGGGGTGGCGCCCATCCCGTTCAGCAGCAAGATGGTGTCACTGCCGCGGAAATCCAGGTCCGCCAGGATCGGTTCCACTAGCAGTTGGGCCACCTCGCGGGCGCTCCCCAACAGGACCCGCCGCTGACCCGGCTCGCCGTGGATCCCGACCCCGACCTCGATCTCATCGTCGCCCAGCTCGAAGGTGGGCCGCCCGGCGGTCGGTACGGTGCACGAACTCAGCGCGACCCCCATTGACCGGCCCTGGGCCGCGACCCGGGCGGCCAGTGACCGTACCGAGTCCAGGTCTCGCCCCTGTTCGGCGCCGGCGCCGGCAATCTTCTCTACCAGGACCGTGGTCCCGACCCCGCGCCGGCCGGAGGTGGAGAGCGAATCCTGGACCGCGACATCGTCGTCGACGACCACCGTCGCTACCCGGATCCCAGCCGCGGCGGCCATCTCGCAGGCCATCTCGAAGTTCAGCACGTCTCCGGTGTAATTCTTCACGATGTGAAGCACCCCGGCCCCGGCGGCGACGGTACGGGTGGCGGCCAGCACCTGGTCGGGGACCGGGGAGGTGAAGACCTCGCCGCAGCAGGCCGCGTCCAACATCCCCAGTCCGACGAAGCCGGCATGCAGCGGCTCGTGTCCGCAGCCGCCGCCCGACACCAGCCCGACCTTGCCCGGCGTCGGCGGCTGGCGACGGTAGACGATCCGCAGCTCGGGATCGACCCGTAGCTGGTCCGGGTGGGCGGCCGCCATCCCGGCTAAAGCCTCGGCGACGACCTCGTTGGCGTCGTTGATCAGCTTTTTCATGGGCTGAGTCTGGCAGGTGCGTCGCCGGTCGTTGGGGGCGGGATCCGCCGTACCGGCTGGGCTACCCTGGTCGGGCCATGACCCTCGTGACAGACCGTGATCCCGGCTCGCTGTTCGCCCAGCTGGAGCCGCTGCTGGCTCGCGTCTCGAAGCCGATCCAGTACGTCGGCGGAGAACACAATTCGGTCCTCAAACCGTGGGATGCGGCCCAGGTGCGCTGGTGCCTGATGTACCCCGACGCGTACGAGGTGGGGCAGCCGAACCAGGGAATCGCGATCCTGTACGAGATCCTCAACGAGCTTGACTGGGTCCTGGCCGAACGGACCTACGCGGTCTGGCCGGACCTGGCCGCCCAGCTGCGCGAGCACCGGCTGCCGCAACTGAGCCTTGACGGGCACCGTCCGGTACGGGCCTTCGACCTGCTCGGGGTGTCCCTGTCCACCGAACTCGGCTACACCAATCTGCTCCACGGCCTGGACCTGGCCCAGATCCCGCTGCATGCCGCCGACCGTGACGAATCGCATCCGGTGGTGATCGCCGGTGGGCACGCGGCTTTCAACCCGGAGCCGATCGCCGACTTCATCGACCTCGCCGTGCTCGGCGATGGCGAGGAGGCGGTGGTGAAGATCAGCCAGATCGTACGGGAGTGGAAGACGCAGGCCCGCCCCGGTGGCCGGGATGGGTTGTTGCTGCGCCTGGCCCAGACTGGCTCCGGGTATGTACCGAGCCTGTACCAGGTTGACTATCTGCCCAACGGCCGGATCCGGCAGGTACGCCCGACCCGGTCTGACATCCCAACGCGGGTGCCCAAGAATACCCTGGAGAACTTGGACCGGTGGCCGTACCCGAAGGCGCCGCTGGTGCCGTTGGCTGAGACCGTGCACGAGCGGTACTCGGTCGAGGTCTTCCGCGGCTGCACCCGGGGTTGTCGGTTCTGCCAGGCCGGGATGATCACCCGCCCGGTCCGGGAACGCAGCATCGACACCATTGGTGACATGGTCGCCAGCGGGCTGCGGGCGACAGGGCTGGAAGAGGTGGGCCTGCTGTCGCTGTCCAGCGCCGACCATTCCGAGATCGCGGAGGTGGCCCGGCAGCTCGCGGACCGCTACCAGGGCACCCAGGTGTCGTTGTCGCTGCCGTCGACCAGGGTCGACGCTTTCAACGTGGACCTCGCCAACGAGTTGTGCCGCAGTGGCCGGCGTTCCGGGTTGACCTTCGCCCCGGAGGGTGGTTCGGAGCGGCTGCGGCGGGTGATCAATAAGAACGTCTCCGAGCAGGACCTGATCGACACCGTGACTGCCGCCTTCGCGGCCGGGTGGCGGCAGGTGAAGCTGTACTTCATGTGTGGTTTGCCGACCGAGACCGACGAGGATGTGCTCGGGATCGCCGACCTGGCCCGTAAAGTGGTTGCCGCCGGCCGTGAGGTCAGCGGGACCCGCGACATCCGCTGCACAGTGTCGATCGGGGGTTTCGTCCCGAAGCCGCATACCCCCTTCCAGTGGGCGGGTCAGGCTTCGGCTCAGACCGTCGACCGTCGCCTCCACCTGCTGCGCGACGAGATCCGTGCCGATCGCTCCTACGGCAAAGCGATCGGTTTCCGCTACCACGACGGCGAGCCCGGGATGGTGGAGGGGCTGCTTTCGCGTGGGGACCGTCGGGTGGGCCGGGTGATCGAGGCCGTGTACCGCGACGGCGGGATCTTCGACGGTTGGAGCGAATACTTCTCGTACGAACGGTGGCAACGCTGCGCCGAGACCGAACTGGCGCCGTACGGGGTGGATCTGGACTGGTACACCACCCGGGAACGCGACGAAGACGAGGTCCTGCCTTGGGACCACCTGGATTCCGGGTTGGACCGGGACTGGCTCTGGGAGGACTGGCAGGAAGCGCTCGACGAGGCCACCGTCGACGACTGTCGGTGGACTGACTGCTACGACTGCGGGGTCTGTTCGCAGCTGGGAACTGCGACCGACATCGGCCCCACAGGACGCCGGCTGCTGCCGCTGACGGTGCTCCGCAGGCCGGGCCTGGGCGGCTGACCCGGATCCGCGACGGCCCGGCCTGCGGGCAGCGCACCCCAGATTGGGGTGCGCCGCGGCAACGGTCAGGACAGCAGCCGGGACCAGGTGTTGGGTCCGACGACTCCGTCCGTCTCGAGGTCGGCTGCGTTCTGGAAGGAGGTCACCGCAGCCTGGGTGGCGGGGCCGAAGACGCCGTCGACAACGACCGAATGTCCCTTGGCGACCAGACAGGTCTGGACTGCCCGGACCGCCTGGTTGTCGTTGCCGCGCTCGCAGAGGACTGCCAGCGGGGATTCCCAGGTGAGTCGTCCGATCACCCCGTCGGGGTCGAGACGTTTCGCGGTCTGGAAGGCGACCACGCTGGCCCGGGTTAGGGGGCCGAAAGTGCCGTCCACGGCCAGCGAATAGCCGGCGTGCCGCAGCAGCAGCTGAGCCGCGTTGACTCGGAAGCCAGTAGCGCCGACTTCCAGGATCGGCCAGGAGCGGGTCGGGCTCGGCGAGGCGGGAGGACGGCTGCCCAGTTTGGCGGCGACTGCGCGGCGCAGTTCACCCAGCCGGGAGTACAGGACATCGCCGGGACACTGGGTGTCGTTGAAGTCTCGGTGCCCGTAAATCGCCGACGGCTGCAACCGGTAGGTCTGGCACAGGTACGCGCAGAGGTTCACCAACATCGTCCACTGCGCCGAGGTGGGCCCCTCGGCGGTGTACGTGCCCTCGTTCTCGATGCCGACCGAGGAGGAGTTCTGGCCTCGGCAGTGGACCCCGAACGGGGTTTGGCGGCCGGTGGCCAGGCCCTCAAGGGAGCGGTGGCGACCCTCCAGGGCATACCCGCCGCGGCTGATGGTGAACTGCTGCCCGGAATCGCCCCAGCCGTTGCCGAGGTGCCAGGACTGGATCTTGCGGGCGATGGCGACTGCTGCCGCCCGAGAGTAGTCGGTGGTGTTGGGCGAGGCGGTGTGGTGAACGATGATCTTGGTCACCGGGCTGGTCATGTCGATCGTGCCCTGCGCGGGCTGCGCCCCCCATTCGTTGCAGCTGATGATGGCGGGGCGGGGGACTGGGGCCCCGGTCGCGGGGAAGGCCCACCACCCCGCGACGGCGGTGGTGGCGAGCCCGCCAGCCGCAGCCAGCAGGGTCCGGCGACGAATCCGGGGAAGGGGGGAGGTCATCTGTGTGTCCTTCAAGCTTTCGCGGGCCGCAGCCAGGCCGCGGCCCGCATGGGTTGGGGGTGGGTAGGAAAACGGGGGTGGGAACAATCTGTGGGTACGGGAACCGACTATCGGACCTCCGGGGGGCGAGAGGACGACGAGGCAAGCCTCATCGCGATCAAGGTGAGCCGACCGGGGCCGACCCACCGAGGGTGGGTTGGGAGCGCGACCGTCTTTAGCGTGCTCTGTGGAGTTTCTTATCAGGAACCGGGGTCGCGGTCCAGCCATCCTGGTGAAATTTCTCCCGTTGTTGGGAGATCGGGCCCAAACTGGCCTGGCCAGGCTGGCGAGGATCGCTCCAGGCGTCGGGTATCAGGCTGTAGTCCCAGCGTCAGCAGCACCGCTGCGGTGGTTCCCTCCCGGGCCCGGCGGCCGTGGTTCCCGTACCGACCGGATCCTGGCTGCGAGCGGGTTTGTGTCGTGGAGCAGGCCACCTGCCAGCATCAGCGGGTGGTTATCGTCATCGACGATGGCCTCGCAGGTGGTGAGCAGACCGGTCAGGGCCCGATCCACGATCTGGACCGGCCACCGAGTCCCTGGCCTGGGCGGCGGCGATTGCCAGCGGGGCGACGTTCGTGCAGGCCACCGGTCGTCGCCCGTAGACCCGGCTCATCAGGCGCCAGATCTCATCGGCGCGGGCCGCGATAGGCGAGTGCCGATCAGGCGGGAGGGGCATTTCGTCGGCCACCTTGGCCAAGACCAGGTCGATCAGAGCGGTACGCGGGCCGCGACGGTTCAGGTCCGCCGCGACCGCCCGGACCCTCCCGGCCCAGCTCAAAACTAGAACCTTCGTCTCCCAGCAGTCAGCCCACCGCTTCACAGACCAGCGCCGGGCGTCCATCCTGGATCCGGGCCCCGGTGCCTGCCAGGATCAGATAGCCGTCGGTCTCGGCAGTCCCCAAGAGGTACGCGCTGACGACGTCACCGGCCCAGTCCACGCGAACGTGCAGCCCCCGTTCAGCCAGGCCGGCGCGGACCTGGCCGATGTGGTGATCGACAATCTGGCCACGTACGGCGATTCGCCCCTGACTGTGGCCGCAGGACTGTCGATGGAGCGATCTGCTCGATCACCGCGGCCACCATCGCGCAGTTGCTCAGCCTGGGGGTGGCGCAGCGGTTGCAGGCTCGTCAGACCACGCTGCCGGTGTTCGTCTCGGCGAATGTTCCCGGTGGCGACGAGTGCAACGGTGCGCTCAAGCAGCGGTATCCGGGAAGGATGCAGCCCGACGGCTGACATCAGCGGCGGGCGCGGTAAAAGTCACGACTTGAGATCGGTTCCGTGTGGATCCTTGCAAACCGAGCCCGGACCGCTAGGTTTCACCCCTAGGCGACGGGGCTGGGGGGCCGCGGCGCAGGTTCCTGTTGGGGGCAGGCACTGGCATCGACTTGCAGGAGAGCAGATGACAACTTCGTTCGGGCGTCGGACCCTGCTGGCCGGCGGCATTGCCGCGGCAGCTCCGGCGGCCTGTGCGGGGGGCGCTCTGGACGGCAATCTCAGCGGTGCGGCCAGCATGGTTGCCCGTACCGCGGAGGACCCGTTCGGTGTCACGCAGGGATCCGCCGTCGACGCGGTGATCTTTAACGGTGGCTACAAAACTGACGATATCGACGACGTTGCTGAGCAGGCCAGGAAGAAGCTCGGGCGGACCCACATGATCACTCCGTCTGCCCAGGTTGCTCAGGAGCTGCAGCCCCGCTTCGTTGGTGGCATCCCACCGGGCCTGGTGGATAACGCCGGTGCCGATCAGATCGGGATGTTGACCATCGTCGATCGGTGGGAGGACCTGACCTCGCTGCTGGAGGCCAACACCTCCCAGGGGCGGAAGATCGCGGGCACGGTCTGCGGTGAAACCTTGACGAAGGCTGGAACGTACAACGGCACATTCTTGGCCCTGAACTATGCGATCTACCTGACCACGACCTTGGACTTCGCCATCAAGGAGAGCGGCGTCGCAGGAGATCGTCGACCAGGCAGCCAACGATCCCAATGTAAAGAAGCTCGAGGTGTCCTAGTCCGAACGGACTGCAGTGTACGAGAGCCAGCGGTTTTGGTGCTGGCGGTGAATCCTTCGCCGCCAGCCCGGCGTCGTACCCGAGGGCTTTCCTGGGATGTGGTGACTTTATCCCTGGTCTTCCTGATCCTCCCGCTGGGGATCTTCGTGTACGTGGCCGGGATGGCGCTGTTGTTTATGATGTTGTTGGGGGCCATGTGCGCGTACGTTCTGGCCCGTTGTGATATGCCCGACAGCCGGGTCAGCCACGCCAGCATGAGGGGAAACTACCACCTCATGATGGGCGGGCTTATGCTCCCGGTTTTCTTTGCCCTTGTTCCCATGCTCCTGCAGTTGCAGAATTTTGGCTGGAGAGACACCAGGGAGAGTCTGATCGTCACCTATGTGGCTTTCGCGCTGCCTCTCACGATGTTCTTCCTGTACGCCTTTTTCCGCTCCTTGCAGGGTGACATCGGAGAGGCCGCCCAGATCGACGGCGCGAATACCTGGGTGACGCTCTTTTGGATATACCTGTCGATGGCCAAGCCAAGTTTGGCGACGGTCACCATCATGAACTTCCTTGGTCTGTGGGACCAGTACTCTGCTCCCGGCGGCTCTGAAGGCCAACCGGGACCACACCGTTCTCAGCCAGGGATTGGCGTCGTTCACCGTTGCGGCGGGTTGCGACGTCGACTTCGGGGCTCAGCTCGCGATATTCGTGATCACTGTCGCCCCGGTCCTGCTGGTTTTACATCGTCTTCCAGCGTCAGTTGCAGGGCTCCGTCTCGCAGGACGCGCTCAAGTAGCGATCCTGTGGGTCGGACACATCGAGAGGCTTGCTCGTGGTCCTGAAGTTCAACCCTCCGCCGGACTGGCCGGCGCCGCCGCCGGGCTGGGAGCCCCCACCTGGGTGGCAGCCCGACCCGTGCTGGCCACCCCTGCCCGATTCCTGGGATCTGTGGGTCGACGACATCGAGCCCCCGACCGTCTTCGGCGGGCCGAACGAGTTGATCACACTAGAGAACCTGTCGCAGGAACACCTGCACGGGGTCCTCGCCAATGCCTACATTGACACCTTCGTTGAGGACGGTGACCTGGGGATCCGCGAAGGCTGCACGATGTGGGTATTTCCCGAGAGCGAGTACCGCAGGATCAAGCTGGTGGCGATCTACGAGTTCTTCGACCATATCGACCAGGTCGCCCGGCTGGAATTCGCCAACAACGTGAACAGCACCTACATCATGGTGCAGGCATCTGTGTTGGGGGACCGGGCCTGGTTCTCGTACTGCATCCCGCTCGATGCGCCGATCACCCGGCGCTACTTCGTCTCGATCGTGAAGCGCTTCAGCCAGATCGTGCCGAGCGCGGTAAACGAGTTCAGCGAGGGCATCATTTCGTAGCCGCAGCGTCTCACTGTACGGGCGCTGCGGTGCCGGTGGCTTAAGTTGGGCCGGTGCCTCGTCGTCAGCCTCCCATGCAGCAGCCGCCCCCGGTGCAACGGCTCCGGGTCCGGTACGCGAAGCGGGGCAGGGCCCGGTTCACCTCGCACCGGGACTTCGCCCGGGCCTTTGAGCGAGCCCTGCGGCGGGCCGAGATTCCGATGGCGTACTCGTCGGGATTCAGCCCGCACCCGCGGATCTCCTACGCCAATGCGGCGGCGACCGGGGCCGCGAGCGAGGCCGAGTATCTCGAGATCGCGCTGGCCTTGACCTGCCAGCCGGAGGCGGTACGCGAGGCCTTGGACCAGGCGCTTCCGACGGGCCTTGACGTGCTCGAGGTGGTCTCGGCGACGGCTACCCCGCTGACTGAACTCTTGCAGGCCTCGCGTTGGCTTATCGACCTGGTGAATGCGGAGCCTGATGCGGTACGGGCGGCAGTCGCAGCCTTCGTTGCGTCCGCATCGGTGCCAGTGGAGCGGATGACGCGATCCGGCCGGCGAGTCTTTGATGCCCGGGTCGCAGTGGAGTCGAGTCGAATGTGCGGTGATCGGCTGGTGGAGGTAGTGATCCGCCACGGCGAACCGCTGGTTCGCCCCGACGATGTGGTGGCGGCACTGCGAGTCGTGGCCCCCGACCTCGACGCCGGTCAGCCGCCGCTGCTGACTCGGCTGGCGCAGGGCCCGTACCGCGACGGCCAGATCGGTGACCCGTTCGCAGACTGAGGCTGACAACGGCGAGGGCCGGCGTGGCAGCAACATCCGGTCGGGTGTGCGACAATGCATATCAGGTTCGGGCACCAACCAGGTGCTCGGCCGGGCCGGCCTACATCGGCGCCGCTGGTCCGCGACCTGCACGGGCAGGCGTTGAGCGCGGGGGCGAAGCGGATGCAGGCTGACTGGCCCGACAGACTTTGTGCGGGGAACTGGTCCGCCTCTGTTTTCCGGAGACGCGGGCGGGTTCCCGCCACCGATTGCGGCGCCCGCCGGCGCCGGTGGAATGGAGCCTCATGCTCGATGTGACCGTGGATACCGCATCGGATGACGTATCGCAATCGCAGCCGCGCCGCCGACGGGTCGCGGGGCGGCCCTCCGGCCCACCGACCCCGGTGGCGCCCCCGGCCCTGACCGACCAGCCAATGCTCGGTGCTGAGGACGCGCCGCCAGTCGATGCGACGCGGCCGGACAGCATGGGATCGGATTCGGATGCCGAGCCGGTCTCGCCGGCGGCTGAGAACGGCGCCTGCGAGCCGGGCCCGCAGCCTATGACGGGTCGCGGTCGTTCCCGTACGGCCGATGAGCCCGCAGACGACGAGGTGCCCGGTTCGGTCTCCACCAGTGACGCCAGCCTCAGCCGTTCCCGTACGGCCATGCCGGTCGCCGGGGCGGGCATCGAGCAGACCATGTCGGCCTCTCAAGCCGGGTCTGCACGTGAAACCATCACGCCCGATGTGGGGCAGGCCCTGGCCGCCTTGGAGCCGCGCCCGCGGCGCCGGGCAGCTCGTCCGGCCGGCGCGCCGGCGCCGATCGATCTGGAGGCGATCAGGAAGTCGCTCCAGGATCCGGAGCCGGCAGCCGGGCAGGATCAGCCGGACGATCCGATGTCCGACGAGCCGCAGCAGCCGGTCACCGAGGCCGACACCGAGCCGCAAGACCCCAGCGAAGGGGATGCGGTCATCGCGGCAGCGCCACCGCAGAGCACTGGGTTACCGGAGATTACCGACCCGGACCAGGCTGCTCTCGAGGATGAGGCCGAGCCGCAGCCCAACACCGAGGAAGAACCACCGGCCGAGTCGGAGGAGTCCGCTGAGGCTGAGGGCGACGACGAGGACGCTCCTCGCCGCCGCCGTCGTCGCCGGGGCGGTCGGCGGCGGCGCCGAGCCGGTGACGCCGCCGACGACAACGAAGAGCACGACAGCGACGAAACCACCGAGACCGGCGACGGTGAGCAGGAGAAGCCGGATTCCGACGAGGCCGAGGAGTCTGGTTCCGGGACCCGGCGTCGACGTCGACGCCGCCGCCGCGGGGAGGAAGCGACCACCTCCGAGGATGATCCGAGCGATGTCGTGGTACGGGTCCGCGAGCCCCGCCAGCGCCGCGGCAGCGGTCCCGACGAGGTTTCTGGCATCGAGGGGTCCACCCGGATGGAGGCCAAACGGCAGCGTCGGCGGGAGGGGCGGGCCGCCGGCCGGCGGCGGGCCCCGATTCTGTCCGAGGCCGAATTCCTGGCCCGACGCGAGTCGGTGACCCGGCAGATGCTGGTCCGACAGAAGGATGACTACTCCCAGATCGCGGTGATCGAGGACGGGATCCTGGTCGAACACTACGTCGATCGGGCCAGCGCCACCTCGCTGATCGGTAATGTTTATCTGGGCCGGGTCCAGAACGTCCTGCCTAGCATGGAGGCCGCTTTTATCGACATCGGTCGCGGCCGTAATGCCGTGCTCTATGCCGGTGAGGTGGACTGGGACTCTTTCGGCGCCGACGGGCAATCGCGCAAGGTGGAGAAGGTCTTCAAATCCGGCCAAACGGTGCTGGTCCAGGTGACCAAGGACCCGGTCGGAGCCAAGGGGGCCAGGCTCACGGCGCATATCTCACTGCCCGGCCGCTATCTCGTCTATGCCCCTGGCGGGCACTTGTCGGGGATCTCACGCAAACTGCCGGAACAGGAACGCAACCGCCTCAAGGAGCTGCTCGGTGAGCTGGTCGGGGATCGGGCCTCGGTGATCATCCGTACCGCGGCCGAAGGTGCCAGCGAGGAGGAATTAGTCCGTGACGTGAACCGGCTTACCGCGCAGTGGGAGGCGATCGAGAAGAAGGTCAAGCAGGGTTCGGCGCCGCAGCTGCTGTACGGGGAGCCTGACCTGACGGTCCGGATCGTTCGGGACCTGTTCACCGAGGACTTCGCGGCGCTGGTGATTGACGGCAACGGCTTGGCCGAGGACGCCTTCGACATGGTGAAGGCTTACGTCGATCACGTCGCCCCGCACCTATCGGACCGGGTTTCTCGCTGGAACCGGGACGAGGGTGACATTTTCACCCGGTATCGGGTGGATGAGCAGATCGCCAAGGCCTTGGAGCGCAAGGTGTTCCTGCCCTCGGGCGGGTCTTTGATCATTGATCGTACCGAGGCGATGACCGTGATCGACGTCAACACCGGCAGATTCACCGGGTCAGGCGGCAATCTGGAGGCCACTGTTACCTCGAATAACCTGGAGGCCGCGGAGGAGATCGTGCGTCAGCTGCGGCTGCGGGACATCGGCGGAATCATCGTGATCGATTTCATCGACATGGTCCTGCCTAGTAACCGGGAACTGTTGCTGCGGCGACTGGTGGAGTGCCTGGGGCGGGACCGGACCCGCCACCAGGTGGCCGAGGTGACCTCGCTGGGGCTGGTTCAGATGACCCGCAAGAAGATCGGGACCGGGCTGGCGGAGGCCTTCACCGAGACCTGTGCGGGCTGCGGTGGGCGTGGGTATCACCGTCACACCGAACCGGTCGACACCCAGGCCCCGGCCGATGGGGGAGACCGTTCCGGACGGCGAGGGCGACGCTCCTAGGGCCAGGCTCGGCCGTACCGGATTCTGGGAGAAGCCCTCACGACGCAGGGCTTGCCCGGCCGGTGCCGCCGGGGGAGCAGTTTGACCCTCTTCCCCTGGGCCCCGTAGCATGGGGCGTCGGTGTGCTGCTCGGCTAAGGCCGAAGGACAGCCCAGGCCGCGCTGGTCGCGGCCTCAGAGACGAGACGAGAGTAGGTCAACCGTGTACGCGATCGTGCGCAGTGGTGGGCGCCAGCACAAGGTGGCCGTCGGCGACGTGCTGGAGATCGACCTCCGCGATGCCCAGGCCGGCGACGAAGTGGCGCTGGAGCCGCTGCTGCTGGTCGATGGCGATGCCGTGACGTCGGCCTCCGAGAAATTGGCCAAGGTGGCGGTGACCGCTGAGGTGGTTGGCGAGACCAAGGGGCCGAAGATCCGGATCCTCAAGTTCAAGAACAAGACCGGGTACAAGAAGCGCCAAGGGCATCGCCAGCGCTACACCCAGGTCAAGGTCACCGGGATCAAGTGAGGGACTGATATGGCACACAAGAAGGGCGCGTCCTCATCCAAGAACGGCCGCGATTCCAATTCTCAGCGGCTTGGGGTGAAGCGGTACGGCGGTCAGGCGGTCGGCGCCGGCGAGATCATCGTCCGCCAGCGCGGCACCCACTTCCACCCCGGCGACAATGTCGGGCGCGGTGGCGATGACACCTTGTTCGCCCTCGCCGCGGGTCAGGTGCAGTTCGGCACCAAGCGCGGTCGTCGCGTGGTGAACGTCACCGTCGCCGGCTGATCTTTCATCCGTGGAAAAGCCTCCGGGGTATCCCGGAGGCTTTTCTGATGCCTGAGGCCAGATCCGGCTTGGCCGGCACATCAGCCACCGAGGGTGGTGGTGACCCAGTTGTTGAGCATCGGGTACGGAAGAGCGCCGCGGCGGGTTGAGAGCACCTGCCCGCCGCGCAGCAGCACCAGGGTCGGGATCGACGAGGCCTCGAAGCGGGTGGTCGCAGCCGGGTTCTCGTCGGTATTGATCTTGACCAGCTTCAGGTGGCCGGCTCGTTCGGCCGCGATCCGTTCCAACACCGGGCTGACCGCCCGGCAGGGCGGGCACCAGGGGGCCCACAGGTCCAGCAGGACCGGAACCGTGGATTCCAGCACCACCGCCTGCAGATCGGCATCGGTGGCAGCCGCGACCCACGGCAGGTCGGTCTGGCAGCCGCCACAGCGGGGCCGGCCTGCGGCCGCTGCCGGCACCCGATTACGACGGTTGCAGGATCTGCAGGTGACGATCTCAGCCATGCCCCGGAGCCTACTGCGGTACCTGGAGCCGGCTGGTTGATCGATGCCAGGAGGACACCGAGCGGTGTGGGACGATGGTGCCTGCCACGCCGACCGAGGAGGAAGACCGCATGGCCATCGCGTCGTTCGTCGACTCCGTGACCTTGGAGGTGATCGCCGGCAAGGGTGGGCACGGCTGTGCCTCCGTCCACCGGGAGAAGTTCAAACCGCTGGGCGGGCCGGACGGCGGCAACGGCGGCAACGGAGGATCGGTGATCCTGCGGGTAGACCCCAATCTCACCACCCTGATCGACTACCACCGTCAGTCCCACCGGAAAGCTGCTAACGGGCAGCCCGGCCGGGGCGGACACCAGAACGGGGCCAATGCCGCCGATGTGGTGCTCTCGGTCCCGGATGGGACGATCGTCACCGACACCGCTACCGGGCAGGTATTGGCCGACCTGGTCGGCGCCGGCGCTGAGCTGGTGGTCGCCAGGGGCGGTCGAGGCGGATTGGGCAACGAGGCGTTGGCTACGGCAGCCCGCAAGGCTCCCGGCTTTGCTTTGCTCGGCGAGCCTGGTGAGCAGCGCCGGATCAGCCTCGAACTGAAGGTGCTGGCCGATGTCGGGCTGGTGGGGTTTCCCAGCGCCGGCAAATCTTCGCTGATCGCCGCCATCTCCCGGGCCCGGCCAGCGATCGCCGACTACCCGTTCACCACCTTGGTACCCAACCTGGGAGTAGTCGTGGCCGGTGATGTCACCTACACCGTTGCGGATGTTCCCGGGCTGATCGAAGGGGCCGCCGAGGGCCGCGGCTTAGGGCACGACTTTCTACGCCACATCGAACGCTGCCAGGCGATCGTGCACGTGATCGACTGCGCCACGTACGAACCGGGCCGTGACCCGCTTACTGATCTAGACGTGATCGAGGCCGAGCTGCGGGCGTACGGCGGCTTAGACGACCGCCCCCGGCTGGTGGCGCTCAACAAGGTGGACGTCCCCGACGGCGCCGAACTCGCCGCGCTGGTGGTGCCGGATCTGCAGGCCCGCGGGTTGGAGGTGCATCTGGTGAGCGCGGTCTCCGGGGCCGGGCTGGACAATCTGCGCCATGCCATGGCCACACTGGTGGCCAACCGCCGCGCGGTGCAGCCGGCCCCGACCCAGCGGATCGTGATGGCCCCACCGGTAGCGGCTGGTCCGCCGTTTCGGATCACCCGCCAAGGCGATGGTCACGGTGGCTTCTTGTGGCGGGTTCGCGGCGAGAGACCCGAGCGTTGGATCCGGCAGACCGACTTCAGCAATGCCGAGGCGGTCGGCTACCTGGCTGACCGGCTGCACCGGCTCGGGGTTGAGGACGAGCTGCTGGCGCTGGGCGCCGAGCCGGGGGATGCGGTGGCAGTCGGCGGTGAGGACGCCGTGGTCTTTGACTTCGCCCCGCAGATCGACATCGGCGCCGAGCTGCTGAGCCGGCGCGGCGAGGACAACCGGATGCAGCAGTTACGTCCGGCGGTGCAACGACGGCGGGCCAGGGACGCCGAATACCACCAGCGTAAAGCCGCCGAGCAGGCGGTCTCGGCCGCCCTGATCGGGCTTGACCCGGACCTGGGTCCGGATGCGTAGCCGGGTCCGTACCGCCCGCCGGATCGTGGTCAAGGTCGGCTCGTCGTCGCTGACCACGCCCGAGGGCGGGATCGATCCGGGCCGGCTGGACCGGATCGTCGACGCCGTGGCCGGCGCCCGGCGCCGGGACCGGGAAGTGGTATTGGTCTCTTCTGGCGCGATCGCGGCCGGGATGGGGCCGCTCGGGATGCGGACCCGGCCCCGGGACCTGGCATCACAGCAGGCGGCCGCCGCGGTCGGTCAGGGGCTGCTCGTGGAACACTACGCGGCCCGGTTCGCCGCGCAAGGCCTGACCGTCGGGCAGGTACTGCTGACTGTCGACGACACTACCCGGCAGGGCACCTACCGTAACGCACTGCGGACCCTGGACCGGCTGCTGGAGCTGGGGGTAGTCCCGATCATCAACGAGAACGACACCGTCGCCACCAGCGAGATCCGCTTCGGCGACAATGACCGGTTAGCTGCCTTGGTCGCTCACCTGGTACGCGCCGATGCGCTGTTCCTGCTCTCCGACGTGGACGCCCTGTACAGCGCGCACCCGTCCCAGCCGGACGCGGTCCGGATCGACGAGGTCCGCAACATCGACGAGTTGCGGGTGGATACCTCCCGGCTCGGTAGCCGGGTGGGGACCGGGGGAATGACTACCAAGATGGAGGCCGCCCGGGTCGCCACCGGGGCCGGGATCCCGGTGGTGCTGGCCAGCGCCGAGCAGATCGGGCTGGCCCTGACCGGTCGGGCCGGCACCGTCTTTCACCCGTCGGGCAGGCGGCGTCCCTCGCGTCTCAACTGGCTGGCTCACGCCTCACAACCGGCGGGGGAATTGGTTCTCGACGATGGGGCAGTCCAGGCTGTTCGAGGTGGCGGGGCTTCCCTGCTGCCAGCTGGAGTGACCGAGGTCCGCGGTTCCTTCCACGCCGGCGAGCCGGTGCTTCTGGTGGACCAGTCAGGGACCGCGGTGGCCCGGGGGATCGTCAGCTACGACGCCGATGTGCTGCCCCAGCTGCTGGGCCGCAGCACCCGGGACCTGGCCCGTGAACTGGGGCGGGACTATCAGCGCGAGGTAGTCCACCGAGACTCGATGGTGCTCCGGCGCCGCCGGCCCGATTCCACCCGCTGACCAGCCAGTCAATCTGCCTGATGCCCATGGTGGGATTGCCGTAATGCCCAGGTAGGTCTGATGGGCGGATCGGTGGTACGGGAAGCGATTCCTCTGCTTGCTCCCCGGCGCCTGGCTCGAGGCTGTTAGGGGTTGACATGCGCGCTGGCGTATGTGAAGGTCGATCCGGGTCCGGGTGTCTTCCAGGGACGGAGGGTGACGGGTATGGCTGGTGTGTTACTGGGCATGGTCGATCGGCCGCAGGTGCGGTGGTTCAGCCACCGGCGGCTTCGCTGAGTAGACCCATGCCGAACCGCATCACCCCTGCTGCGAGGCCCTTTCAAGAGGCTCGCCAAGGAATTGGACCTCCCAACCAGGTCGAAGAGGATACCGACGTCCACCCGCAAGGGAGAAAGACAGGCGGCGTCCAAGTCTCAGGGCGTTCGGACCTCATTGACGAGAACGCCGACGCGGGAAGAGGCGCGTCTCCTGCCGCGTGAGGAATGAGAGAGGCTTCGGGGCGTCAGCCTAGGTGACGGTCGCGATACCTTCGGTAATTACACGGGGCATGATGCTGTGAGCGCCGACAAGGAAGCTCAGGGGCTTGCTCGGTATACGAGGAAGACAAAACGTGAGGTGACCCGAAGGCAGGTTGAGGTGAGATTCGCTGGAAAAGGCGAGAGGCAGATCAGGAAATATGACGGCCTGGCCTTGAAGAGGGATGGCACCTATGAGGGGGTAGAGGTCAAAAGCGGCAGCGCATATCATAAATATTATCAGCCTTCTCATGTTCAGCGACATTTCGATGAACGCGTTTCATACGCCAACCCTGCGTGTGGGAAATGAGATGGGCGACCCATCTCGGTGACGAGCGTCCGAGTGATGTCCGTCGATTGATGTCTATGGTAAGGATAAAATTATGAAGCCGACTCATGCCACTGCCACTAATTGGCGGTTTTTTATGACTACTCCTGATGATCCGGTGGAGGCTGATCAGGAGATGGCAACTATGCTTGGTCTGCTTGATGGCGATGAAGAATGGAGTGCTGCGTTGTGGCGGCTTCCTGAGGATAATCCGACGCGTGTGTTGAATGGGGCTGGGGCTCGGGAGTTCCTGCAGTCTGCCGGTACGGCGCAGCGGCTGTCGATTGAGATGGATGCGTCGAGAGCAGCGCGGTGACGATGGGTACTGTTTTTATGCTGTTGGTAAGCCTGGGGCTCCAGGGCCCGAGCCGACGACCATCTCCTGGCAGGACCGCAGTATCCAGGTCGCTACTAATGAGGTGTATACCGCGGAGGAGGCCGCGGTCATCTAGGCGTACTATCGTGAGCATAACACGGTCCCGCCGGATGCCACTTTGAGACTGATCGACACCTTCCCCAACGACGACGTGGGTGGAATCTGATACGTGCCTCCTCGAGGCAGATCGACCGCTACACCATCCAAAGCGGTCGATCTGCCCGAGCCTTGATCAGAGCCGTTATCGGGTGGTTGCCGGCTGGCCTGGTTGCGGGGACTGGGTACCGGCTGCGCCAGGCTGAGCGGACGAACTGGGCGTGTTGGGCTCTGGGGAACGGTCACGGTTGAGGTCGATTTCGGGCAGAGGCTTGAGCCGGTCCGCGATGACCACTTGCTCGCCGGCTGCGATACCACTGAGGACCTCAACGTCGGCGCCGCTGCGAGCACCAAGCGTGACGGTACGGGTCTCGACCTTGCCTGCAACGACAACAGAGACGGTACCAGTGGTGGTCGATTGTGGGGTGATGGCTGAGGCGGGGACCATAACGGCGGCCTGGGTGGTCAACGTGGTGATAGTGACCTGAACCCGGGAACCTTCCGGCAGATCCGCGCCACCGGCCCCGACGGTAATCACCACCGGGTACGACACCGAACTGTTGGTGGCTCCAGCAGCCGGCGCCGATCCGGCGACTGCGCTGGCGCTAGCGGCAGCGCTGGCTGCCGCGGCAGCCATCTGGTTGGCGGGAAGCGCGCCCACCATCGGGAGCAGACCGATCCGGGTAGTGGTGCCGGACAGGTCAGAGGCGCCGATGACGCTAGACACCGTCACCTTCTGCCCGGGCGCCACCTGAGGCCGCTGGGCCAGCGACACCGGGGCGGTGATCTCGACCGCACCCGGGCCGATGATCACGGCGGAAGAGGCGATACTCGCCGGCTGACCGACGGTGAACGGGATCGAGGCGACCACACCCGCGACCGGAGCGGTGATGGTGGCGCCAGCGAGATGATCCCGGGCCTGACGCAACGCCAAAGCGGCCTGATCGACCGCCGCCCGGTCAGAGATCAACCCGGCCTCGGTGACCGTGCCCGACCCGCCCCTAGCCGCCGCCTGGGCCGCGGCCGCGGCCTGGCCTTGCAGCGCGGCCGCCTGCTGACGCAACAGGGCTGCCTGCTGCTGGAGGGCGACAGCCTGCTGGCGCAGCACCGCCGCCTGCTGCTGCACGGCCCGTCCCTGCTGCTGCACCTGGGCGGCCTGCGCCTGGAGCAGGGCCGCCTGGGCGGTCAGCGACTGCTGAGCCGCGACGAGAGCCTGCTGGGCGGTGGTCATCTGCTGGGGCAGCATCACCGCCAACCGGCTCAGTCTCTCGACCGATGCCTGGCAGGCGGGATCCAGGCTGCGCGGCGCCGACGGCGAGGCGGTAGCCGAGGGCGTCGGCGCGGACACGGTGGCAGCCGGCAGGTCTCGAATCGGCGTCGCCGTACGGCTGCCAGCCGCAGTCGATGCCGTACGACTCGGCGTCGCAGAGACCGACCCGCTGGGGGTGGCGGAGGCTGACGGGGTGGCCGTGGTCGTGACGGTCTGGGTGGCCGTGACGGTCTGGGTGACGGTCACGGTCGGCGCAGGACCGAAAGGCGTCTGCGACTGCAGCGGTGCCAGGCAGGCCTGGGCAAAAACCGGGACCTCGGCTTGGACCGCGGCGACGCTCTGCTGCAGGGCGGCGAGGGCAGCAGCGGCCCGGGCCGCTGCCTGAGGGTCCGGGGCAGCGCCAGGAAGGGTGGCCCCGCCAGGGCCGGCCGCCGGCCCCGGCGCACCGGCCGGGGCACCACCATGGGAACCGCCAGCCGCCACGGCGGGCCCGCCGCCGCCGGCGCCGCCAGCCGCCGCGCCAGCAGCCGGATTCGCCCGGCCAGCCCCGACCGGCGCCGAAGCTGCCGAGGGTTTGGCGTCGTAGATCTTCTGGTCGATCTCCAACTTCAGCCGCGCCTGCTGATAGGCGGCCTCAGCCGCCAAGACCTCATCCTGCAACGGGGTGCTGTCAATGGTGGCCAGCGGGGCCCCAGCCGCTACCCGATCGCCGGCCTTGACGTGGACCTGGGTCACGGTGCCCATCGTCGGGAACGACACCGACACCTGGTCGACGTGGTGCACTGTTCCCGACAGCGACAGCGATGTGGTCACCGTCCCAGGCCCCGCGGTCACCAGCCGGTATCGGTCGCTGAGAGCAGTCGCCCCGTTTGCGGTCTGATATGCCAGGACACCCGCCACGGTGATCCCAAGAGCCGCGGTGACCAGAACCCCACCAGTGAGGATGCGTCGTGCAGAAGGCATATGTTTACTCGTTCCGGAGAGCGTCGATAGGAGCAAGCCGAGCGGCCCGCCATGCGGGATAGACCCCAGCGGAGATCCCGATCGCCAGCGATACCAGGAGCGCTGCGATGGTGGCCGTGGGAGAGATGACGACATCAAGGCTGCTGATCACGCTGCTGATCAGCTGGCCGAGTCCGATCCCGAGTCCGATCCCGAGCAGTCCGCCCAGAACCCCGAGGATGCCGGCCTCCACCAGGAACTGCTGCATGATCACCGCTGGCCGGGCGCCGAGCGCCTTGCGCAGCCCGATCTCGCGGATCCGTTCGGTAACGCTGACCAGCATGATGTTCATCACCCCAATGCCGCCCACGATCAGTGAGATGGCCGCCAGACCACTGAGCAGGACGGTAAGCACAGCGGTCATCCGGTTGACGGTATTCACCAGCGCCTGCTGGCTGGAGACCGTGAAATCGGGGGAATCGGCGGTCGTACGGTGCTGGAGCAGCATGGTGGCTGTCGCCTGCTGTTGGGCTGCTGACAGAGACTCCTGGTCCCTGGCCTCCAGCAGGATCATCGCCACATTGTTCATATTGGCTCCGGTCGCCATCCGGCTCGCGAAGGTTCCCGACGGGATCACGATCACGTCGTCATCGTTACCGGCGAGCGATTGCCCGGCAGCCTCCAAGACTCCGATCACGGTGAGGGTATGGCCATTGATCGTCAGGGTACGTCCTATCGGATGGCTGCCAGCGCCGTACAGCGCCGCCGCGGTACTCGAACCGATGACCGCCACCAGCCGGCCGCCACGCGACTCATCCTCGGTGAAGAAGCGGCCCTGGCTTAGCTTCTTGGCCCGGATCGGCAGCCATTGCGGCGAGGTCCCGGTGATGGTCGTGGTGGCCGAAGTGGTACCGGCCTGGACGGTTGCCCCGGCCTGTGTGATCGGAGCCACCCGCAGGATATCGGGGCAGACCCGCTGATCGGCCAATATCGCTGCATCGTCAAGGGTGAGTGGGGTCACAGCTTGATTCACATTACGCCCGGAACCCATGCCGGTACCGGCGCCGGGGGTGACGATCAGCATGTTCGAGCCCAGCTTGTTGATCTGGCTGGTGATGCTCTGCTGGGCACCCTGGCCCAACCCGACGGTGAGCATCACCGAGGCGATCCCGATCAGGATCCCGAGCATCGTGAGGGCACTGCGCAGTTTGCGCGCAGCGACCGCAGCGACCGCGACCCGGATTGTCTCGAACAGACTCATCCGACCATCACCTGAGCTTCGGTGAGCAGTCCGTCGTAGATCTGGACCTGCCGCTGTGCCTGCTCGGCGACGTCATGCTCATGGGTGATCAGCACGATGGTCCGGCCCTGACCGTGCAGTTCCCGCAGCAGCCGGAGCACGTCGTTAGTGGAGACCGAATCCAAGTTCCCGGTCGGCTCGTCAGCCAGGATGATGTCGGGATTGGTCACCAGAGCCCGCGCGATGCAGACTCGTTGCTGTTGACCACCCGACAACTCGCCGGGACGGTGATGAGTGCGGTCCGCCAAGCCCACTTTGGCGAGCGCCTCCTGGGCCCGATGGTGCCGCTCGCCAGCCCGTACCCCGGCGTACATCAGGGGAAGCTCGACGTTGCGTTGCGCGGTCATCGCGCGCAGCAGGTTGAACTGCTGGAAGACGAAACCGATCCGTCGGTTGCGGACCGTGGCTAGTTCCCGTTCGGTCATCCGGCTAACGTCTTGCCCGCCGAGGTGATAGGTCCCGGCGGTGGGGACGTCGAGACAGCCCAGGATGTTCATCAAGGTGGACTTGCCGGATCCAGACGGACCGGTGACCGCTACGTACTCGCCCTGGCCGATCGACAATGACACCCCGCGTAGGGCTTCGAAGGTGACACTTCCGCTGCGGTACGTCTTACGGACGTCACTGAGCTCGACGATCCCAGTCACCGCGATGACCGAGCCGAAGACGGAGCCGGACTGGCGGGGCTTGAGGCAGCCGGGCCCGAGGGGCTAGGGGAGGCTGCCTCGGCTGGGATCACGACCCGGTCGCCCTCCCGGATCCCCTCGAGGATCTCGGTCTGCTGGCCGAGGGTGCGCCCCAGTTTCACGGGAACCGGCTTCTCGGTCCCGTCCTTGACCATCCGCACCATGGACTGGCCGTTCTCGGTGTGGACCGCGCCGGTCGGTACGGCGAGCGCCTCCGACTCGCTGATGGTGATCGCGACATCGGCTGTGCCCCCGATGTAGAGGTTGGGCGGGTTCCCGGTGATGGTCACGATGATCGGGAAACTCGCCTGGCCCGAGCTGGACGAGCCGACGATCCCGATCGACGTCAGGGTCCCCGGCAGATGGGCATTGCTGCCAGTGGGGGTGACCAGGCTCGCCATCCCCTGTTTCAGGGATCCCAAGTCGGCCGTGCCGACGTTGGCGTTGACCTGCCAGGCGGTGACATCGACGACCACGATCTGGGCGCCAGCCTGCAGGCTGCTGCTAGCGGTGGCGGTGGTCCCGGCCCCGGTCGTGGTGGAGACCGATCCGGCCACCTTGGTGCCCTGGGTGAGGTTCACCTGGGCGACTACCCCGGCGAACGGTGCGGTCATCGTGGCCCCGGCCCGGTCATTACGGGCGGTGGTGAGCTTGGCCTGCGCGGAGGCCAACTGGGCCCGGGCCGTCGTGATCTGGGTATCGGTCGCCGAGCTGCTGTTGCGTACCGTCGTGAGATTGGCGCGGGCAGCCTCGACCCCAGCCTCGGCGCTGGACACCGCGGCATCCAGCATCGTGCTGTCCTGGGTGGCGAGGACCTGCCCGGCGGCGACTGCGTCACCGATCTTGACCTGGACCGTGGCGACGGTGCCGGCGGCCGGGAAATTGAGGTACGACTGGCGCTGGGATGCGAGGGTCCCCGAGGCGGTGATGCTCTGGCGCAGGATGGTCCGCGCGGCGGCGACGGTGACGGTCTGAGCGGTGGGAGTGGTCGGCGCCGGACGGGTCAGCCGCCACAGGGCCAGGCCAGCTCCGACAAGAACGACCACCGAGGCTGCGATCACAGCCACCATCACCCGGGTCCGGGGCCTGCCTCGCGCCACCTGAGTCCTTCCTTTCACAGCCATCAGTGATTGTGGCACGGGGTTCAAGAGCCGCTTAGTCGGCCCTAATATCACGACTCGGAGCGGCCAGGATCGTCGTCGTACGCAGAATTAGGCTTCCGGCATGGAATTCCTGGACCGGGCCCAGTGCGCCCGTACCGCCGCCCGGGTCCTGGCGACCGCCGTGCGCGACGCCAAGGACACAGCCTTGCAGGCCATGGCCGACCAGCTGCTGGCGTACGCCGGCGAAATCCTCGCCGCCAACCAGGCCGACGTGACGGCCGCCCAGAACTGCGGAACCCAGGACTGGATGATCGACCGGCTCTCGCTGACACCGGCCCGGCTTGATTCCATGGCCGACGGCCTACGGTCCCTGGCCGGGCTCGCGGACCCGGTGGGCGACGTGGTCCGGGGCTGGCGGCTGCGCAATGGGGTGGAGGTACGCCAGGTCCGGGTGCCCTTCGGGGTGGTCGGGATCATCTACGAGGCCCGTCCTCATGTGACCGCCGACGCAGCCGGGATCTGCCTGAAGTCTGGCAATGCGGTGTTGCTGTCAGGGTCACGTTCAGCCCGGCATTCAAACCAGGCAATCGTGGCTGCGTTACGGGCCGGTTTGGAGCAGGCCGGCCTGGTGGCCGACGCGGTCCAGCTGCTGCCGCCTGGGCGGGAATCGTCGGCGCAGCTGATGGCGGCTCGGGGGCTGGTGGACGTCTTGGTGCCTCGCGGCGGGGCCGGGCTGATCGCCTCGGTGGTGGAGCAGGCCTCGGTGCCCGTGATCGAGACCGGCACCGGCAACTGCCACCTGTACGTGGACGCTGCCGCGAACCTGGAGATGGCCCGCCGGATCCTGATCAACGCCAAAACCCAACGTCCCAGCGTGTGCAATGCCGTCGAGACCCTCTTAGTCCACCGTGACATCGCCGACCAAGCCCTGCCGGTGCTGCTGGGGGCAATGCACGAGGCCGGGGTGCGCGTCCACGGCGACGAGGCCTGCCAGGGCGCCTCACCCAATGTGGTGCCGGCTGTCGCGGGGGAGTACGACGCGGAATATCTGACCTTGGACCTGGCGGCTCGGGTGGTGAGTGGGCTCGACGAGGCGCTGGACCACATTCAGGCTCACGGCACGGGGCATTCGGAGACCATCGTTACCGACGATCTGATCGCCTCGCAGCGGTTCGTCGCCGAGGTGGATGCCGCGGTGGTGCTGGTGAACGCGTCGAGCCGGTTCAGCGACGGTGGGGAATTCGGTTTTGGGGCCGAGATCGGGATCTCCACCCAGAAACTGCACGCCCGCGGTCCGATGGCGCTGCCCGAGATGACCAGCACGAAATACGTTGTGACCGGGGCCGGGCAGGTTCGCGCCTGATGCCAGCCGGCGAGGCGATGCGTAGGATGCGGCCATGCTGCCTCATTTTGTCGAGACCGAGCGCACCATGTGTGGTGACGTTGTGACCAGGAGTCTCAGCGTGACCCCGGCGGTCGTGTCGATCGCCTGGTCTGCGGTGTCCGGCGGCGGTATCCGATGACTCTCCCGCATGGCCTGGCCCGTGACCTTAACGGCGGCCAGCACCGCCTCGGGGTGATGGGCGGCACGTTCGACCCGATCCACCACGGCCACCTGGTCGCCGCCTCCGAGGTCGCCTATCGGTTCGGCCTGGATGAGGTGGTCTTTGTGCCCACCGGATCCCCGTGGCAGAAGGCCGATCGGGTCGTGTCTCACGCCGAGGACCGTTATCTGATGACGGTGATCGCCACTGCCTCCAATCCGCGTTTCTCCACCAGCAGGGTCGACATCGAGCGCGGCGGAGCCACGTACACGGTGGACACTCTGCGTGACCTGCGGGCGATGACCTCGGACAGCACCGAGCTGTACTTCATCACCGGCGCCGACGCGCTAAGCCACATCCTGACCTGGCGTGGCGCCGAGCAGCTATTCGACCTCGCCCACTTCATCGGGGTGTCACGTCCCGGCTCCCCGCTCGACATGGGGACCGTCTCGCATCTGCCCGAAGACAAGGTGACCCTGCTGGAGGTGCCGGCGCTGGCGATCTCATCCACCGACTGTCGTCAGCGGGTCACCCAGGGGCTGCCGATCTGGTATCTGGTCCCGGACGGCATCGTCCAGTTCATCGCCAAACGTGGGCTGTACGCCCCGCAGGAGCTGACCTCGTGACCGCTACCGAACGTTCCCGCCAGCTGACCATCCGAGCCGCCCAAGCTGCCAGCGCCAAGCTCGGCAGCGACCAGATCGCCTTCGACGTGTCCGACCAATTGGCGATCGCCGACACCTTCTTGATCGTCACGGCCGCCAGCGAACGCCAGGTCGGCGCTGTGGTGGACGCCGTCGAGGAGGCGCTGCTGGCCGAGCAGGCCCGGCCGCTGCGCCGGGAAGGCAGCCAGGAGAACCGCTGGGTCCTGCTGGACTACGGCGATCTAGTCGTCCACGTGCAGCACGCCGAGGAGCGCCGCCTGTACGCTCTGGAGCGGCTGTGGCGCGACTGCCCGACGATCGACCTGGGCCTTGACGACCAGCCCGACCAGCGGCCAGTCGACCCCACCGCCGGCTGAGTTTCCCAACCGGCCCCGGTTCGGCTACACTCATCCGCGGCTGAGCGGTCCGCCGCGAGCCACGGGGCTATGGCGCAGTTGGTAGCGCGCTTCCATGGCATGGAAGAGGTCACGGGTTCGAATCCCGTTAGCTCCACTTTGGGTTTATTTGATCGCGGAGAATCTCTGGTCTCGATTGTGGTTCACGTGTGTGACATGTGCCATCAGTATTTTCGAGGGAGGAAGCGCGGCACATCCGCTCAAGGTCGACTCGCTCAACTTGTCCGTAGGCGGGAGAGGCGGTAGCTAAAGACGGCTCTTAACTTTCCGTCCGAGGAGAGAGACGTCTGGAGAATCAGGCGGGATTTATCCGATGCGTCAACCGTGAAACGCAGAACGAGGAAGAGAGCTCGCTGCCGACTGAATCGGACCGATGGTCTCCCCCGGTGAGCAGGAAAAATCTGGGTTCACTACACCAAGATGAGCGAACGGGGACTAGGGCCGAATTGGCTCACTGCCATCATGTTACTGTCTACCCCGTGGGCGGCTGGTGATAGAAAAATGGTGGAATTCGAACCCTGCCGGTGATCCTGGTCAGGGCAGATGCTGGTACAGCTCCTGCCAGATCCCGCTGCGGCGCTGGACCTGGCGTTCTTTGTACGCGCGTAGCCTCGAGATGTCGACGGGGTCGTCCTTCACGGCGGAAGAGATGATCGCCTCGGCCAGCTCCCTGCCGCCAGGGGTCTCGGCGCCGAACCAGGCAGCGCGGACCGCGGCCGCCATGCCGGTAGAGACCACCTCGGCGGTGGACATGGCACTAGTGAGCCGCTCGACCCCGTCATTGCCGGCCCTGCCGGAACGCAGTTCCCGGAAGACTTTCACCAACACCTCGGTGGCGTCACGGCCGAGCCGGGCCGGGATCTGGGCAGCCTGCAGCATCTGGTCGGTTTCGCGCTCGACGAGGTCCATCTCCACCGCGAGGTCCTCGATCGGGCCGATCGTCTCGAAATTAAAACGTCGTTTCAGGGCTGCCGACATCTCATTCACACCCCGGTCTCGGATATTCGCAGTCCCGATCACATTGAAACCCTGGCGGGCGTAGAGGATACGATGTTCGGCGTCCAGCTCGGGAATCGACAGGCTGCGGTCGGAGAGGACCGACAGCATCGAATCCTGCACCTCAGGGGCGCAGCGGGTAATCTCCTCAAAACGGACGATCCGACCCTCGGCCATCCCGCGATACACCGGCGCCGGCACCAGGGATGCCAAACTGGGTCCCTCGGCCAGGAGCAGGGCATAGTTCCAGGAATACTTGATCGCGTCCTCCGTGGTGGCCGCTGAACCCTGGATGGTGAGCGAGGTGTCCCCCGAGATCGCCGCAGCCAACAGTTCACTCAGCAGCGACTTCGCGGTTCCGGGCTCACCGATCAGCATCAGCCCCCGGTTGGTCGCGAGCGAAACCACACAGCGTTCCACGAGAGAACGACGGCCCACATACTTGGGGGTGATCCGGTCGCCATCACCGAGTACGAAATCCACCACGGACTGCGCCGACAGTCTCCAACCGGGCGCTGCCGGGCGTCCCCGGCGGTCCCGCTGCTGGAGCAGGTCGAGTTCCTCGGCCCAGCGGATCTCGGCCGGCGGGCGCTGGATGTCCGTCATCTCAGCTGGCCATGTGGTTGACGGTGGCCAAGACCTCGCTGGTGATCTTGGCCGGCACCCTATTCCAGGGGACCAGTCTGGGACTGCCGATGTCACGGATGCCCCAGCCGAGATCATGGGCGCTCAGGATCCCGCGCAGCGCGTACACCTTCTCGATCTTCTGGTCCTCCACTTCGGTGATGGGGCCCATCCACATTCCGTCGTATTCGACCACGATGGTGAGATCAGCGGTGGGGATCTGCAGGAAGTGCAGGCAGTAGATGCCATTGTCGTAGGCGTTTCCGCGTTGCCAGCCGTACGCGGTGAAGGCCGAAACCAGCTTCGTGGCTGCAAGCGCTGCCTGAGGAAGATCGTGGAGCATGGTGTCGTCGCCCTGATCAGCAGGAAGGGTGAAGACGGCCCGGTCAAGCTGGCGGAAGGCAGTGGTGAGCTCGTAGTCGGCGAGGATCTGGGCCCAGCGGCTGATCTGGTCGGCGCTGAGGTCGATCGGATGAGCGACGCCGACCGTGCCATCGGTGACGCTGATCGACTCGTCATCCGGGCCGACGAGCTGACCGTCCTCGTCGATGTGCGCGGTGGCGACCAGCTGGCCGGCGGGGTTATAGACAGCCCAAACCAGACCGGCCAGCAGGCGCCGTAACACCGGGTGCGGGGCGATGTAGCGGGCATGGTCGGCGAGACTCCAACGCCGGTCCGTGATCATGGCCTGCTCAAAGCGCTGGATCTGAGTCTTAGCCAAGGCCGTGACGCTTTTCTTGAGGTTGCTGAAGTCAGCCCGGGCCTGCTGGGCGAGGGCCGCGTCGTCGCTCTTGTTGGGCGCCGGAAGAGTGGTGAGGAGTTTGCCGGTCGGCCGGCCCTCGGGGCTGAGCAGCCGGGCGGTGAGCTTGCCCTCTGAGCTCAGTTGAACCAGGAACTGGCGAGCGCCGTACGAGAAAGTCCGGCTGCCCTGCGGGTCGAGGCCGCCGTCGCCGAGGATCCGGTCCTCGAGTTCGTCACGGCTAAAACCACGGTGGGCGGCGATCTCGTCCATGGCCTCGTCGGCACGCTTCTTCAAGGCGGCGAACTTGATCTTGGCGGCGATACCCGACAGGGCCTGGAGCGCAGTGTCAGTTCCGATGTTACGTAAGGCGGTCAGCCCCTTCACCGCCCGCTGGTGCTGGTTGACGCCCGGCCATTCGCGGATCAGAGGCGTCAGGTCGTGAACGAAGGTGGTGTCGCCAAGCCAGGCAGCCCCGGTCATCAGCCACGACTGTCTACTCGGCGCACCGGCCGCCAGCCACTGATGCAAGACAGCAGTGGCGAATCGGTCTCGGCTGACGAGGACCGCCCGGTCCCGGACAGCAGTGACGAGAGGATGCTGGGTCTCGGCGCCCAAGGCCTGGAACAGAGTCGTGAGCTGGCCCGGGCTGAGACGACAACCGTCAACCTGGAGTGGGGGCAGGCTGGCCAGGTCGAAAGGCAGCGGTTTCGGCTGCGGCAGGTCTACGGCCGCGGCGAGCCACCACGGCGTGTCGGCCGCCAGGTCGGGGGTGGTGGTCTCAGCGATCAGGGTCTCGATCACGGCCCGGGTGTGGCTAGTGGCGTGCGGGGCCAGGTCACGCAGCTGGTCGATACTCAAGGCTCGCAGAGTCGGGGCCAAGGCCGCGGCTTGGCGCGCGCTGAGGTTGGCGGCCACGGCTTGGGGGATATGGGTCCGCAGCCATTCCGCGGCGCTGGCTGCGGCCTTGGTGGAGAGGACATCCAAGAAGAAAGGCGTCATCCCGGGGCCGTGGGCGATCTCAGCGACCAACCGGACCCACAGGTCAGCCACTTCTTTCGGCTGGTTCAGGCTCTGCAGTAGCACGCTGAAACCGTGGCTGCCGGTGCCAATCAGCCAGGGCACCACATCCTTCCAGGAGTCGATGGTGGCGCCCCTACGACGAGCGAAGGCCGCACGCTCTGCCGCGGTGGGCAGGATCAGCGCGTGGGTGGCCGTGACATTCCCATCCGTTATCGAGTCGAAAGCGGCCCGGGCCTCGTCTGGGTCGAGCGCGTCCAGGGCAGCTGCCACGTACATGGTGGAATCGGTGAGCTGCCAGTGACGGTAGGTCTGGGTCAGGGGCTGCGGCAATGGAGAGGGGAGCGCATCGCGAGCCTGCTGCAGATCCGCCGCAGGAAGGGTAGCCAGCACGGGGCGTGCGACGAGGGCACTGATATCCAAGGCCGGGTCGAGGCCCGAGACGACCGCCAGGTGGATGTCGTGGCGTTGTAGACCACCGGGTCGGGTGCGCTCGTAGGTCGACGACTGTTTCACCAGCTGACCGGTGGGCGCCTCCCAGTCGGTGGCGAGGACCACGTACAGCCACGACGGCACCGCAGAGATCCACACCTCCTGCGGATTGCCCCGGCTGCGGTACCGTCTGGCGACCAGGGCCTCCAGATGGTGCCGCCACCAGTCTCGGCGTTCCCGGCTGGGCAGGGTACGGAAGAGAGGCTCGCGCAGCACGATCCGCGGCAAAGTCACGTACGGATCGTGGATTGTCTCGACCGAGACGACCTGGTTTGCCCGGGCGAGTTCGGCATCGGGATCGAAGGGTTCGGTGTCGACACCGATCGTGACTGGGCAATTCAGGTCGTAGGCACGTTCGAAGGGGCTTACGACCAAGCCCAGGTCGTCGGCGGCGGCATCGGTGGGGGTGAGCATCACTGGCGCGCTCACCGGCTCAGATGCGACCGTGGTCGCTGGGCCCTGGTTCGATGCGACGGTGTTGGTGGTGCTAGTGGGAGCGGGGGGCAGGGCAGCGGTGCTGGCGCCTGCCTCGTCGGTGTAGCCCTTCTTTACCTTGGCGGCGACCTGCTTCTCGGCTTCAGCGAGAGCCAGCTCGGCGGTGGCGTACTTCTTGGTGCTGGTGGTGCCGCGACTGCCACGACGACCGTACGAGACGGTCACCAGATTTTCAGTCGCGTCGATGTACCAGAACTTGTCGGACTTGCCGTCGGTGAGGCTCAGTCGTCGCTGCATACCCTGACCCTAGGGCACCGGTGTGTCGCGGCGGTCATACGAGGGGGTGTCCGAAGGCGGAGATCAGCAACAGTCGGGCCGCGGCCTGCGGGTCGCCGGCGATGAATCGCTGGGCGGTGTCGGCGACCAGGCCGCTGCCGGCCTGCCGGGCCTGTTTGGCGAAGTCCCGCCAGGCCGGGTCATGACGCCGGATCCGGTCGGCGCCCGCGACCAGCAGCTCCCCCAGAAGCCGGTCTACGACGGCCAGCAGCGCCCCCGGAGTCGTCAGCGGGCCAGCGGGGTGGGCTAGCTCGAGGTCCACCGCGCAGGCCGCCGGCTGTGCGATCTGGGGCTGGAACGGGACCTGGTCGCCGACGAGGAGGAAGGGATCCACTGTCGCGGTCTCCCCGCACCAGTGCCAGCGTCCCGAGACGTAGGCCTCGGCCGGGAACCGTGACTGCCAGTCGACTAACCAGGCCCAGGTGGCCCGCAAACTGTCGCCGGTACGGCGCCCGTGGCGCAGACAGAGCCGAAATGGCTTGCCGGCGGCGTCGAGGAGTTCGGCCCACAGACTCGACACCGATGGCTGGTATGCGATTGCTCGGACCCCGCTCACCCGGCACGCGGCCAGGTCCGTCCCGGCTGCCCGGTCGCTCAGGACCGCTGGCAGACGGGTTTGCTGATGGGCCAGATCAGCCACGGTGTCTACCCGAAACGGCGCCTCAATTTGATCCAGGGCTCCGGCGGGTAGCCCCGCGACCGGTCGGTTGGTGTGGGCGAAGTCGCCATGTCCGAAGATCCGCCCGCCCCGGGTCATCACCTGCCCGCCGCCCCAGGCGCCGATACCGATACCCGACACCAGCGACGTGGCGAGTTTCCAGGACGGGGTGGTGTCCTCGTCGACGATCCGTTTGGTGACCCGCATCGGGGCTCCGCTGCGGGCGTCGATCAGATGGGCGACCAGCCGGCAGTCGGTGTCGGTCTCGGTGAATTCGGTGCCGAGCCCCACCAGCCGGGCCCGGCCCACCCGGATCTCCTGCGGGGGAGAACCGGCCACCAACCGGTCCGGGACCCGTCCCGGGTCGGGGTTAGCCAAGGAGGCGCAGCGGGCAAGAAGTTCACCGGTGCGCCGTACCAGCCCCGACGGATCAAAGATCTGGCTGCGCCCATCGTAGCGGGCCAGCTCGTCCAGCAACTCATCCAGCAGATCCGCCAGATGGTGCAGATCCTGGGCCCGGGCCCGGGCGCTTAGCCGACGCCAGACCCCAGACAGGTGCCGGTGGCCTGCCTCGGCCCCCACCTGGACCAGTTCCAGGACGGCATCGCGGATCGCGCAGACCAGGTCCAGGTCTGGGCGCCAACGATCTCCAGGACTGATCCGCAGGCCGGTATCCCCGAACGGCTGGCCCCGAGCCGCTGCCACCGCGACCGGCACATGGACGCAGGGATCAGGCTCATGGCAGGTGCATCGGACGTAGTTCAGATCGGCTCCAGCGAGGAACCGGACGGTCACCGGGACCGGGTAGGAGAGGCGGACCACGCCGATGCCTCGGAGGCTACCGACCTGAGCCAGGGTCCCGGCCTGGGCGAGCTTGCCGGCGCGTCGGCTCAGGGCCGGAGCGAGCGCCGCTGACAGGTCTTGATCTGCGATCTCGGCCGGGTCGAACGCGTCAGATCTCAAGACACCGTCGGCAGGGCCCAGTTCGGCGCCGTTCTGGTCTACCGTATCGGTCTGGCCGGCATTATCGGCCGGCTCGGCCTCGTCGGCAGGCTGGTCGGTTGCGGGGTCCGAGCGCCCGCCGGCCTGGTAGCTGAGGACCGCCCGGACAATGTGACGGCAGCCGTGAGCAGCCAGGCAGGTACATGTCCACTCATCGAAAGGCCGATCCACGAACAGGGTGCAGGTGGCATCAACAGCGTCGACCACCACGGTGCCATCGGGTTGCTCGCTGATCGTGCAGGTGACCTGGTCGACCTCGCGGCGCGCGCGGCGGACCGTACCCTTGTTCGTCAGGTCCTCCAAAACCGCGTCCGACAAGGCAAACAGGTCGGGCCGAGTCATCGCACGACCTCCGCCACCCATTCGGCCAGATGATGCGGGGTCATCGTCGCGACTTTCGCCCCATGGTGGGCCAAGGTTGCGGCGAGGTCGGCATTCAGGGCCGCAGTTCCCGCCGAATCGAGCGCCCCCAGGACCAGCACCCGGACCCCGGATTCCACCAGCCGGCGTACGCATTGGATCAGGGCCCGCTGGGAACCGCCCTCCTCCAGGTCGGTGATCAGGACCGCCATCGTGCGTCGGGGCTCGGTCACCAGCGATTCGACATAGGTCATCGCCCGTGCGATATCCGTCCCACCCCCGAGCTGCACCTTCATCAGGGTCTCGACGGGGTCGGCGATGTCCGAGGTGAGATCGACAACCTCCGTGTCGAACGCGATCAGATGGGTCCGCAACGCCGGCAGCTGCTGGAAGATCGACGCCGTGATCGCCGAATGGATCACCGACGTGGTCATCGAACCCGACTGGTCGACGGCGATGATGAACTGCCACTTTTGTGACTCTCGGCGGGTCCGGGCGACGAAGATCGGATCCGAGATCACCAACCGCCCGGCCGTCGGTGACCAATTCCTCAGATTCGCCCGGATCGTCCGGCGGGCGTCGAAATTCGCGGCTACCTTGTGGAAGCTGCGCCGCTGGGGGTCGCGACGCCCAGTAAGGCTGCGCATCAGCCGCGGCCGAAGTCGCTCGACGAGTTGCTGCACCACTTGCCGCACCAGATGCCGGGCTGCGGTCAGCACTTCGTCGTTCATCAGGTGTTTGGTCCGCAACACCGCCTGCAGCAGCGCCTCCGACGGCTCCACGCGTTCCAACAGATCCCGGTCCAAGACCAGGTCCGTCATCTGGTACCGCTGCAGCGCATCCTTCTGGACCAGTTCCACCGTCCGCCGTGGGAAGAGCTCATGGACCTGGTTGATCCACTCCGGGATCGTCAACCGAGACCCCGCACCGCCGCCAGCCCCACCGGACCCGCCGCCGGCGCCAGAGCCGCCCGCCTCCCGTTCGTACAGGAAGTCGAGCGCCTCGGCCCGTCCCAGGTCGTCACCGGTCAGCGCCCCAAGCCGCTGCGACCCCTCGCCCAGCACCAGCCGCCAGCGGATCAGCCGCTCATCCATGGCCGGCCCCCAAGAATCGCTCCATGTTTGCGCTCACCGCGGCCTCGAAGCCGGCGATCTGGTACGCCTCGGCAGCAGTGCCAGAGAAACGGGCCAGCGCGACAGTGGCCTGCTCGCCGAGTACCAGGTCGGCCACCTGGGCACGCTCCCGCGGCGGGTACCCGCTGAAGGCCCGCCGCAGACCCGGCAGCGCCGCGAAGAAGGCGTCCTGGTCGCAGGCGGTAAGGATCTCGTCGAGCCGCAGCAGCGCCGCCGGGCGACGCAGCGCCGCCTCCCGTGCCACGCCGAGCAAGCCGGCCACGAAGTCCCCCAGCTGCTCGGGGACCGCGATCACCGACATTGCCTCGGCGATCTGCGAATCTGGGCGGGCCTCGGCCAGCCACTGCGCCCCCAGGGCACAGCCGCGTACCGTGGCGGCCTGACAATCGTCGGCCATCACTGCCGTCAGGGCCTGGTGGAAGCCGGGGATGTCGAAGCCCAGGTGTTCACCTACCCGTTCGGCACAGTCGGCCAGGTGCCGCATCGCCGTGATGAATGATTCCAGCGCTGGGCCTTCGGGCAGCGGGGTCAGCCGCTCCAGCAGCCGGATCGCACGGTGAAATGAGGTCGTGAGGAGTCGCCCCAGGTCAGCTCGGCCGGTGGCTCGCAGGATCGGGTCATAGCGGTAGAGCTGCATCAGGACACCCACAGCCTGGCCGAGCGGTGGCAGCGAGGCAGCGGTGGCCAGCAGAGTCTCGGTACGAGCGTGCAAGCTGGTCGGGAGCTGGGCTATTCCGCATAGGGCGGCCTCCAGTACCAGCTCGCAGGCCGCGGCGGGATCCGAGACGATGTCGGCGGCCCGCGCCAGCAACGACTGGGCTACCGCCTGCTCGATGGTGCCGCCGAAACGGGCGGCTTGGACCAGGCCAGCTTCGTACCCGGTCGACCACTGCAGCGACCAGCGTTCGATCCCATCCGCGTCCGCTTTCCCGGTCCACCGGAAACCGGGGATCTGGAGGGCGGTGACGCTGTGCAGCAGGCAGGACCGGGCCAGGCCCTCGTCGGTGGTCAGGTCTGCGAGCTCTTCGCGGGGCCTGGGCTGCGGCACCAGAGCGAGGGCCTCGAGCCGGGTCCGTAGCTGCCTGGTCAGGGGCGGTTGCCGGCTGCCCTTTGCGAGCTGACCGACCCGGTCCCCGCGCAGCATCAGCCGGACCCGTGCCAGCAGCGGATGCTCGTCGCCGCGGTCGTCCTTGACCAGGGCGGAGGTGATCGCCTCCAGCAGGTCCGTACGCCAGATCTGCGGATGCCCACGCAGCCGCGCCAGCCCGGCGGCAGTGACCTGGACCCCCATCAGGTCGGCGGGGAAGATCTGGCGCCCTGCCTTCCTCAGGGATTCGATCACGACCCCGAGCAGGCGCTGTGCCGTGTCGTGGCGGCCCTGATCGCGGTCTCGGTACAGCTGGTCGTAGAAACCGGGGGTCGGCTGGCCGGCGTCGTAGCCGTCAAGCGCGTCCAGCGCCGCGTACGAGGTAGGGGTCAGCGCGATGCCGTACCGTTCGTCGTCGGGCGGCGGCAACCAGGTGTCCACCGGTTCGGGACCTGCCTGCAGAAGCTGGCCCAGGCCGTCGACGTGCGCAGCGCCACACACCACCAGCAGATCGTCACCGTGACGGTCCCGGGCAAGGTCGATGCGGTAGGCCATGTGGGCCTCCCGGGCCTGGGTCTCGGGGTCCGGCTCGCCCCGCAACAGTGTGCCGAGCATCCGTATCCGCTCCTGGTATGACTCATATCCCAGGCCCGGGTCGATCTCGAGTAGTTCGTCGAAGAGGGCGTCGGTGTCGTCGACCCCGAACTCTTGCCGCAGACGTTCGGTGGCTTTCTCGGTGGTGGCCGGCTCGGCCCACCGGTTCTCGGCCACCGCGATGTCGGCGAACGCCAGCCAGGGCAGGTCGATGAATTCGGTAGGAACGCCGCATTCGTGGGCGGTACGCAGCGCCACCCATTCCGGGCTGAAATCAGTCAACGGATAGAAACCGCCCCGCCGTACGGCGGCCTGTGAGCTGGACTCGGGGGCGTCGGGAAACATCGGCGCCCACGTGTAGATCATGATCGGCAGGCGATGGTCGAGAACCATCTCGTCGAGGTGCGCGGTGAACTCCGTCGGGCCCTCGACCAGGAGCGCCGCCGGGGGATGGTCGAGAATCCGGCGCCGCACCAGGCGGGCCGCGGTCGGGGAATGATGCCGTACCCCGAAGAACTCAACCACCTGTTCATTCTGCCCACTGGAGGTGCCGGGCCTGCGGTTTACATGGCCGCGGTGGGCACGCCGGGTTCAGCGGCGGCTGATCGTGATTGCCCGTTGGATCAGGTATACCGAACCGGCGCCGACCACCAGCGCGCCGAGGGCTGCGACCGTGGTCAGGATTAAAGCCGTGCCGCCCTCACTGGCTGCACCGATCAACCACAGCAGCAGACAGAGCAGGGCGGCGGTGGTCAGGCACATCACGATCACGTCGAAGGTCACCCGGAGCGGATGGGCCGGATCCGGCCCGGTCAGGTTCACCGGCCGCCGAGGCGCGACGTCGGGCAGGTCGACGGTCAGCTGGTGCAAATCATCCTCGGTACGGGCCTGAGCCGCCCGACCGAGCCGGGCCTCCAGCTCGGAGCGTTCCAGTTGCCCCGCCTGGAAATGACATACCAGCCGTTCTGCCACGCGGCTGCGCTCAGCAGAACCGATGCGGATCGAGATCGGGGCATCAGGGGTCATGCCTTCCATCATGGGCGCGACCAGGGCCTTCTCGCCACCGGGATCGCCGCAACCAGAGACCCTGGGGGCAGTAGGTGACGACCACGGTCGTAGTTCGATGCAACCGCATCTGATCTCGACGCGTTGTGAAGGGCAAAGGCAGGCCGGAGCCGATCCATACGGCAACAGTGATGGTCAGCCTTCCCCTAGGATGATTTCAAGGCGCCCGACGGTGCCCAGGAAGATGGAGGATGATGGTGGCTCGTAGCCTTCGGCAGGCAGCGGTCGCGGCAGTGTCAACAGGCCTGCTGGTGCTGTCCGGCTGCTCGTCAGTCATGGCCTCAGGTGCCCCGGTCCCGCAGACGTCGGCCTCGCAGCCGTACGCCACTGCCAGTTCACCGGCCCCGGACCAGAGCACCGAGGCCCAGCCGACCCCGAGCGAGACCGTCAGTGGCGCCAAACCGAGCGCGGCGCCCACCAGCGCCGGGTCGACCGCCACGGCGAGCCCTACCGCCGGTCGCGCCATCTTGTCGCCCGGATCTTCGGGGGAGAAGGTCCGTGAGCTTCAGGCCCGGCTGGCCCAGATCGACTGGTACGAGGGCGCCATCACGGCCACCTACGACGAGAAGACGAAGGAGGCGGTCACCGGTTTCCAGGGGAAACGGTCGATCGCCGCCACCGGGATCGTCGATCAGGCGACCTGGATCAGTCTGACCCAGATGACCCGCCAGCCCACGTCTGACGAGATGAACAACGTCCTACGGCCCGGGCCGGCGTTGCTGAAGGCCGGCGCCACCGGGGACAAGGTCCGTGACCTGCAGGTCCGGCTGCGCCAGCTCAGCTGGTACTCCGGCGCGATCTCGGGGACCTTCGATGAGAAGACGGTCTCGGGGGTCACCGGATTCCAGAGCAAGCGGCAGATCCCGGCTACGGGTGAAGTTGATCAGCGGACCCTGGACCGGCTGGTGTCGATGACCCGCAAGCCCACCACCGAGGAGATGAACAACGCCACCCCCAGCCCAGCTCCGGCCGGGAACTTGGACGAACGGTGCCGCTCGGGCCGGGTGCTGTGCGTGGACAAGACCACCCGCAAACTGCGCTGGGTTGTTGACGGCCAGGTGGTGCGAACCTTGGATGTTCGGTTCGGTTCGGAACTTACCCCGACCCGGGAAGGTCGGTTCTCGGTCAACTTCAAGTCCCGCAACCACGTCTCGACGCTGTACCACACCCCGATGCCGTACGCCATGTTCTTCTCCGGCGGCCAGGCCATCCACTACTCGTCGGACTTCGCCGCACGGGGCTACCGAGGCGCCTCCCACGGCTGTGTGAACGTCCGCGACAAGGCGGGGATCGCCTGGCTGTTCGACCAGGTCAACCCGGGCGAGCTGGTGATCGTCTACCGCAGCTGAGCGACCCTGAGCTGACCCTGACCGGTATGGGCGAGGTGGCTGTGGTTGTGGCCGCCGTGCCAGAGTAGGCGCCATGCCCTCGCCTGTACCTATCACGCCGACAGACGAACCGGGGCGGCTCGGGTGATCGTCCTCGGCATCATCTTGGCGGTCGTCGCGTCGATCGCCTTCGCTTCCGGGGCCACCGCCCAGCACCGCGGCATCGACAAGGTCGTGGGGCCGGGCGGTGACCGCCATATGAGCCTGAGGCGGGTTCTGCAGATGCTGCGGACCCCGGTCTGGTTGTTGGGGCTGGTACTGATCGGGGTCGGAGCCACCCTGCACCTGATCGCTCTCAAACTGGCCCCGCTTACGGTCATCCAGCCGCTCGGAATCATGGCGGTGCCCTGGTCGGTGCTGCTGGCTGCTCGGCTCAAGCGTCAACGGCCGGGGCGGATGATCTGGGTCTCGGTCGCGGTCACCGTGGCAGGGATCGTCACCTTCACGATCTTCTCCACCACCCACGCCACGACTAAGCCGGATCTGACCAACCTGCCTCGGCTGTGGTTGTTCACCGGCGCGGTCTGGGGGCTGGCGGTTCTGTTCGGGTTCGGCGGCCGGTTCGGGCTGTCGTGGCTGCGGTGCCTGAGCTGGGCCTGGGGCGGGGCCGCCTTGTACGGGCTAGGTTCGGGGTTCATCAAAAACCTGATCGAGATCCTGAGCGGGCCGAGTCCCTTGGCCCATCCGATGCTCTGGGTCAGCATCGTCGGCCTGGCGACCGCGTACACGATCGGCGGGTGGATGATCCAGCAGGGGTACGCCTCCGGGCCGGCCGAGATCGTGGTGGGGTCGATGACCACAGTTGATCCGCTGACCAGCGTGCTGTTCGGACTTTTTGTCCTCGGCGAGGGCGCAGCGATCACCGTACCGGCAGCGATTGGGATGCTGGTGGCTGGTTCGATCGCCTGCGCCGGCGTGGTGCTGCTGTCGCGACACCACCCGGACGCGCACCGGCAGTACCAGGAGCCAGCGGAGGCCGAGGCGTGAGAATCCTGCTGGTCAGCGACACCTACCCTCCCGACATCAACGGGGCAGCCCGGTTCACTGAGCGTCTCGGGGAGGGGCTTGGGCGGCGCGGGCACGAGGTGCACGTGATCTGCGCCTCCGATGATCGCCGAGACCGAGACGAGTCACGGCAGGGGGTGATCGTGCACCGATTGCGGGCGGTGCCGTGGCCGTTCGCCAGCTACTTCCGGTTCGTCCTGCCATGGGACGCCGCTGTCGGGGTCCGGCGGCTGATCCGCCAAATCCAGCCCGATGTGATCCATGTCCAGAACCACTTCATTCTGGGGCGGGTGGCGCTGCGGAGCGCCCCTCGCTTGGGGGTGCCGGTGGTGGCGACCAACCACTTCATGCCGGAGAACCTGATGGAGCACGCCCGGATCCCGTGGGCGCTGGCCCGGATCGCGTTCGCGGTGCTGTACCGGGACCTGGCCCGGGCCTTCCGTCCGGCGGTCGAGATTACTGCGCCGACGCCCCGGGCCGTGGAACTGCTGACTGCCCGTACCGGCTTGGCCGGGGTACAGGCGATTTCCTGTGGAATCGACACCCGGCCCTACCAGGAGGCGTCCGCCGCGGCCGAGGCCCATAACCCACCCAGGATCCTCTTCGTCGGTCGGCTGGACCAGGAGAAACGGGTCAACGAGCTGATCGAGGCGGTGGCGCTGCTGCCTGGTGATCTGGACTACCGGGTCGAGATCGTCGGGGACGGCGGATACCGCCAACGCTGGGAGGAGCTGGCCCGTACCACCGGGGTGAGCGACCGGGTCCAGTTCCGGGGCTTCATCGGCGAGGCCGATCTGATAGCGGCGTACGGGCGGTGCGACATCTTCTGCATCCCCGGGGTGGCCGAGTTGCAGTCGCTGGTCACTTTAGAGGCGATGAGCGCCGGTAAGCCTGTGGTGGCGGCTGACGCGATGGCGCTGCCGCACCTGGTGCGTCCAGGCGTCAATGGCTGGCTATACCCACCTGGCGACGTCTCGGCGTTGGCGCAGCATCTGGAGATGCTGCTACGCGACCCCGAACGGCGTCGCCAGATGGGCCGGGAATCGTGTCGGCTCGTCGCAGCCCATTCGCTGGACCACACCTTGGACCGTTTCGAGCAGGTCTACTGGCGCGCGGTCAACCCCTGATCGGCAGCCCCGACAGCTGGTGGTGGCTCGAATCCGCCAGCACCAGGGTCGCGTCACCACGCGGGATCCGGAAGATGAGCTCACCCTGAGCGGTCTCACCGGAGCGTAACCGGGTGGATCGTAGCTGTGAATTGCTTTCCGGCGTCAGCATCCGGGAGCCGTTGTTGTTGTACGCGTAGAACAGGTAGGTGAAGCCTCCGGTCTCCACCGTGACCCGGACCGTGAGCCGGACCTGGTCCGCCTCCCAGGCGGTCTCGGTGATCTCCCAGGTCCCGGTCGCCTTCTGATAGGACGATTCGAACGGCATCCCGCTGCGTGACGGGGCATCTGTCGGTCGAGGTGAGGCCGTCGTCTGCGGGGTTTGGAGGTTGCGGGTGCCGAAGTAGCCGACCAGACCGATCACCAAGCTGAGACCGATCACAACGGCCGCGATGATCGGGCCGACGGAACGTCGGGGCCGGAAGTCATCGATTGAGACGGATGGTTCCCGTTGGCGTCCCAGCGGGACCGTCCCGGGGACTGGACCGGCTGGGGTAAACGAGGGCGAGACAGGCTGCGTCGACCCGGGCATCGCGCCGGAGACCTGTTGAACTGGCTCATGGGACGGGAATAATCCGAGCGGCTGAGCCGGGTATGGCGGGTGGGCGGCAGGCCTGTTCGTCGGTGGAGCCGAGTACGGGCCACCGGGGCCGTAGGGTGCGTTCGTCATCACTGAATAGGGTAGCTGGGGTGGTGTTACCGCCGCCGCGGAATGAGACCACGTTCCAAGCTTGTCCACACCCGTACTAGGCCGGCGCGGATGCTGTGGATAAGTGTCTGATCGGGCCGTGATTCTCCATGGTCTGTGCCGTGACCACTCCGATTACCCTTCGAGCCCATTCCACCGATGACCAGCTGGCCGCGATCCCGGTCGTGCTGGGCTTCCATCCCAGCGACTCGCTCGTGATGGCTCTGGTCGTGGACGGCTGCTTGGGCCCACTGGTCCGGGTGGACCTGGCTGATGCTTTGCGGCCTGAACTGCGGCACCGGCTGCTGAGTGCCGTGGAGCAGCAGGTCACCCCTGAGGACTGCGAAGTGTTCATCGTTGCCTACGGAGACGATCGTCACCAGCTGCGGCGGGTAGCGATGAAGGCGCAGCGACAGGCCTCGTTGACCCTGAACGAGTCGGTGGTCGTCTGTCAGGGTCGCTGGTGGTACACGTACGCTGCCGACGACGACCCGGGCCACCCGTACTGTCCGCAGGACAGCCCGGTGGCGGCCGAGGCCGCCTACCTTGGGCTACCGGTACTGGCCTCGCGGGCAGACCTGGAACGGTACTTTGACCCGCCCCGGAACCAGCGGCGGATCTGCGCCCGAACCTTGACCTTGGCCCGGGAGCGGGTACGGTCGCTGCCTGCCGGGCAGGCACGGCAGCTCCTGCAGGAGGCATTGGAGCAGTGCCTGACCCAGAACCCCCGCCAGCTGCCAGGCCGCCGGCTGGCGCTGCTGCTGGCCTTGGCGGAGAACCCGACTGGTCGGCTGGCGTTCTGGAGCACCCTGAACCGAGAGACGGCCTCCGCCCAGCTTGGCCTGTGGCTGCAGGTGGCCCGCCGGTTCACCGGCGAGCAGGCGGTGATTGCTACCTGTCTGGTCGGTTTCGCTGCCTGGCAGAGCGGCAACGGGCCGCTGCTCGCAGTGGCCGTCGCCCGGGCCACCGCGGTTGCTGCGCGGCACCAGGTGGTGCAGCTGCTGCATACCATCCACGATCTGGCGATCCCGCCGCGAGAACTGGAGACAGTCCGCCGGATGGGCCTGCTTGAGTTGGAAGGATGAGCCCGTGGCTGGCCGGGCCCGCGGCCGGTACGTACCGGGTGACCCGCCAAGCAGCTCAGACCCTACGCCAGGCCGTGATCCCGACCCGGCTGACACCGTATGACCTGGTCAGTCCCGCCGGGGTGGGAACTAGCCAAACCAATCTCCACCAGGCCGACCGTGACCACCATGGCCGTTGTGACCGGCGCGGGAGGCCGAAACCCACCCGATCGAGGTATCGACGATGATCAGCAAAGGCGTGGCTCGGGCCCGGCTGAGCCAGGATGAGGCGGCCGCCATCCGTGAGCGGCTACGGGCTCTGCTGGCCGAACCGGGTAACGGTCTGGATGACCAAATACCGACCGGGGAACATCAGCCCCCGGCTCCCGCTCAGCAAGCCAGCCGGGCCTGCCGCGTGCCGATCGGCGGGAATCAGCCGGCTCCCGCGGGTGCTGCTGCGACCACCCGACTGCCAGACCCGGTACCCGTCCTCGCCGGCATTGCTAACGACCGCGGCGCACACCAGCTTGCGAACCTGGCCCCGGTCCTCGGAGCAGATCCGCCTCAGTCCCAGAGCGCTCCGGCGCCCCACAGACCACCGGACCCGCCCGATGCTGGGGCTGCGGAGTCTTCCCGGCCGGGCCGGTGGCGGCTCAGCCGTCGCCACGCGATGCTGGTGGCAGGTGGGGCAGTGGTCCTGGTTCTGGTGACGGTGGCCTACCTGATGACCGCCCGCCCGGTCGCGACCCCGGTGCCGGTGGAGCCGGCTCCCGTGAGTTCCGCGGCCTATCCGACCCCATCGGCCCAACCGAACCTGGTGGTGCACGTCCTCGGGGCGGTCAACCGGCCGGGTGTGGTTCAGCTGCCGCCCGGATCGCGGGTCGCCGATGCGATCCAGGCAGCCGGCGGGCTGACACCTGAGGCGAATCCAGGCGAGTTGAATTTGGCGGCGGTGCTGCCTGATGGCGCCCAGGTGGTGATCGGGACCCGCTCCCAACCTCGAGGTGAGGTCCGTGGTGCCGGTGCGGCTCCGGCCCCGGCCGGGGCGGCCGGATCGGCTGGGGCGGCGTCGACCAAGGTGAATCTGAATACTGCCACTGCCGAGCAGCTGGACGCCCTGCCCGGCGTCGGCCCGGTGACGGCTCAGGCGATCCTGCAGCATCGCCAGCGGCGGGGACGGTTCACGAAGGTGTCCGAATTGCAGGAGGTCGACGGGATCGGCCCGAAGACGTACGCCCAGCTGGTGAACCATGTCACGGTCTGATGATCTTGGGCATGACACGCGGCTAGTGCCGGCAGCGGTCGCCACCTGGGCGGGAATGTGGTTGGCGTCGGCAGGGCAGCTCTGGCTGCTGGCGCTCGCCGGCCTGATGTCGGCTGTGGTCGGGATACTGGCCTGGCGAGGCCGTTCGGTGCGGCTCGCCGTGGCGGCGTGTGTCCTGGCGGGGGCGGTGCTGGCCGGCGGGCTCCGCTCTCAGGCGCTGCGCAGCGGCCCGACCGCAGACCTGGCTCGGCAGCAGGTCGTGGCCACGATCACGGGGACGGTGACCGGCGAGCCTCGCCGTCTCGAACCCGCGGGTGGTCGTCCGGGAGTGGTCCTGGTGCAAGTGCGGGCCAGCGAGGTCACAGCTAGAGGCCAAGTCTGGTCGCTGCGGGAGTCGATTCTGGTGGCGGCTTCGGGAGAGCTGGCTTCCGGGTGGCAGGCCGTCCCACCCGGCGCTCAGATCCGATTCTCGGCTCGGCTCGGCGTCGCTGAGCCGGCCTCCGCGACGCCGGCCCGGGCAACGGCCCTGACGCGGCCCCAGACCCAACGGCCACCGCCGTGGTGGCTGGAAGCCGTGGCCCGGGTCCGGGCCGGCCTACGTGAGGCGATGGTCGGGTCTGCCCCGGAACAGGCCGCGCTGGTGCCCGCGCTCACGGTCGGTGACACCTCGGGGGTCAGCGAGCAAACCGCGACCCGGTTCCGGGTCACTGGATTGACCCACCTGATGGCGGTCTCGGGGGCCAACCTCACCCTGCTGCTGGCTTTCGTGACCACACTGGCCGGCTGGGCCCGAGTCCATGGTCGTGCCCGGCTGGGCGTGGCAGCGTTGGCCGTGGTGGCATTCGTCCTGCTGTGCCGGGCTGAACCGAGCGTGTTACGGGCTGCGGCTATGGCAACGGTGGCGCTGGCCAGCCTGGGACGCGGGCCACGCGCTGGTGGAGGGCTGCGTAACCTGAGCCTGGCTGTGATCGGGCTGTGCTGGGTTGATCCCTGGCTGAGCCGGTCTTGGGGGTTTGCGTTGTCGGTGACTGCTTGTCTGGGGATCTTGTTGTGGGCTAGGCGTTGGGCTGCTGTGATGTCGAGGTGGGCGCCTGGTTGGGTTGCTGAGGCGGCTTGTGTCCCGCTTGCTGCCCAGCTGGCGACCCAGCCTCTGGTGACGGCGTTGTCTGGCACGGTGAGTCTGGCCGGGCTTGGGGCCAATGTTCTGGCTGGGCCGTTCGTTGGGCCGGTCACGATCCTGGGATTGGTGACGGCGGCGCTGGGGTGGGCGAGCCCTGGGCTGGCTCGTCTCTTCGGGTGGCTGGCTGGGTGGGCGGCGGAACCGATTCTGCAGGTGGCCCGGGTCGGGGCCGAGTTACCCGGGGCGACTACGCGCTGGCCAGCTACCCTGTTCGGGCTGTGTCTGTTGTTGGTCGGCTGTCTCGGGTTAGCCCAGGTGATGGGGGCCGTGTTGTCTCGGCCCTGGGTGGTGGTTCCGGCTGCTGGGCTGCTGGTGGTGGCTCTGCTGCGTCCCCCAGGACCGGCTGGCTGGCCACCGCCGGGGTGGGTGATCATGGCCTGTGATGTGGGTCAGGGTGATGCCACCGTGATCCGGTCCGCAGACCGGCAGGCAATCTTGATCGACACCGGCCCGGACCCGACCGCGATCGCGGCCTGCCTGGACCAGGCCCAGGTGTCGGCGATCCCGTTGCTGGTACTCAGCCATTACCACGCCGACCATGTCGCCGGCCTGGGACGGGTACTGGGATCACGCCCGGTCGGTCAGCTCCTCGTCTCCCCATACTCGAGCCCGACTCAGAATGCGGCCTGGGTGCGGGAACTAGCCGCCCAGCATCAGATCCCGATCCGGGTGGCCTGCCCTGGGGAGATGTTGACGGTCGGGGCTGTTCGGTGGCAGACCCTGGGCGCTGACCAGCCAGCCGGCCAGGCACCATCATCCTCCTCGACCGAGAACGATTCCAGCATCGTGGCCCGGGCCAGCATCGGCCCGGTGACCGTCCTACTCACCGGAGACCTGGAGCCGCAGGGGCAGCAGGCGCTGCTGGCGCGGGGAGTGGATCTACGGGCCACGGTGCTCAAGGTCCCGCACCACGGATCTGGGCGGCAACACCCGGATTTTCTGGCTGCTACCGGGGCGCGGCTGGCGCTGGTTGAGGTCGGAATCGACAACGACTACGGCCACCCGTCTACGAAGACCCTACGCGCCCTGGCCGGGTTAGGCATGACAGTACTGCGGACCGACCAGTCGGGCGCAATCGCACTACGGGTAAACGGAGGGCAGGTGATGGCTACCGCACAACGATAAAGTCGAGCCCTGATGGAGAACCACTCAGACTGGACGCCACCGACCGGGGCCGTCCACGTCCAGGGTCACTAGCCGCTGGGTGGCCCTGGTCAGCGCCACGTACAGCACCCGCTCACCGCCAGGAGACTCGGACACGATCTGATCAGGACCCAACACCAGCACCCCGTCATGCTCCAGGCCCTTGACCTCGAGTGGGGTGAGGACCGCCAGCCGGGGCTCGGCAGCCAAAGCCGGGTCGTCGGTCAGCGCCTCCCGGACCGCCTGCTGCCGGCTAGGTGGGGCGATCACCGCCACCGTGCCCTCGACCTGCCCCAGCAACCGGGCCGTCTCGGCCCGGGCCTGGTCGGCCCACCGATCCTCGGTGGTGTTCAACAGCAGCGGCTCGATGCCCGTGCTGCGGACCGCCTGGGGCAGGTCCGCGTCCGGGACATGACGGACGATGTACGCCGCGGCCAGGTCGAACACCTCGCGCGGGGAACGATAATTGGTCGACAGCCGGAACGTACGGTGCGGAGCCGAGCCGATCAGGTCGCGCACCGCCCGGTCTGTCTCGGACAGATCCGGCCAGGATGACTGGGCCGGGTCGCCGACAATCGTCCAGGAGGCCTGCGGGCCTCGCCGGCGCAGCATCCGCCACTGCATCGGGGTGATGTCCTGAGCCTCATCGACCAGGACATGGGTGTAGGTCGAATGCGGTTCTGCCAGGTCGAGCTCGCGGTTGTCGCTGAGCCGGTCAGCGGTGGTCACGATCTCGGCCACCTCACCCGAGTCGAGGAACAGGGAATCGCTGGTCTGCGGATCGTGCGGCACCGGCCCCAAGAGAGCGACCAGCTCATCGAGCAGCGCGATGTCGGCCACGCTCCAGCCAGGCACCTGATAGGAGCGGGCCAAGGCCTCGACTGCGCTGGCCCCCAGATCGGTACCGGCAGCGGCTACCAGCACTTCGGGGTCGGTCAGCCGGCCCAGGGCCTCGGTGGCAGACAGCGGCGGCCACCAGGCGGCCACGAAATCCCGGAATCCTTGAGAGGAACGAATCAGGTCGTCGAAGTGGTCCCGGCCCGTGACGTCGATCTGTTCTGGGACCTTGGCCCACAGCGCCGACACCAACGCCGCCTCGGCTGCTTCCCGGCCCCGATTGTGCTGGTGGTGCGACAGCACCTGGTGGCGGATCCGGGCGATTTCCCGCTCGGTCAGGCGCAGCGCCTCGCCTTTCACCGTGACCAGCAAATCTCCGCCCGCGCCCGGACCTGGCAGCGACACCAACCGTTGCAGCACCGGCAGTATCCGCAGCGACCCCTTGACTACGGCCGCTGCCGCGTCGTCAACCCGGACCGCGCTCTCGCCGAGCACATCGCTGGCCAGCTCACCCAGCGAGCGCAGCGTGACCGTGTCCTCGCCCAATGAGGGCAGCACCCGCTCGATGTAGCTCATGAAGACGCAGGAGGGGCCAACTACCAGCACCCCGCCGTTCTCGTAGCGGCGCCGGTTGGAGTAGAGCAGGTACGCGGTCCGGTGCAGGCCGACCACCGTCTTGCCGGTCCCGGGTCCGCCGGCAATCACCGTCACCCCGGGGGCGGGGGCCCGGATCGCCTCGTCTTGCTCGGCTTGGATGGTGGCCACGATGTCGCGCATCTGGTGGCCCCGGGCTCGCGACAGGGCGGCCATCAGGGCGCCCTCGCCGATCACCACGAGCTCCGGCGGGGCCGCGGCCGCGTTCAGCAGGTCGTCTTCGATGCCTACCACCAGGTCGTCGCGGCAACGCAGGACCCGGCGCCGAATCACCTCCATCGGCTCGGCCGCGGTGGCCCGGTAGAAAGGTTCAGCGGCGCGGGCTCGCCAGTCGATCACCAGCGGCTCGAAGTCGTCGTCGCGAACCCCGAGCCGGCCGATGTAGCGGGGACCGTCGTCGGTGAGGTCGAGCCGCCCGAAGACCAGTCCCTCATGCTCGGCGTCCAGGATCGCAAGCCGCCGAGCCGCCTGGTAGGCGAAGGCATCGCGTTCGAACAGGGCGGTGCCGTCCTCCTCTCGTAGGTAGGACTGCCGGTCGGAGGTATAGCGGGCTACCCCTTCGGCGGCGACCTGTCGGGCCGAGTCGGTGGCCTTGGCCAGGTGGGCATACACGGTGTCGACGTGCTGCTGCTCGATGGCGAGCTCACGGCCGAACACTGACTCTTGATCCGCCACGACCCTCCTTGCTGCACCAGGGACAGGACAGAATGAATATCTTAGGCGCTCGGTCTGGCGTCCGAGTAGTTTCACTGCTTGTTGGTCACCAGATCGTGCTGCAGCTCCCCGGCGTCAGCTGCCGGGCCCGTGACCTGTCCGCCGGTTCACTGCCGCGGATCAACGGCTGATCATGGCCTCCACGATGCGGGTGAACGCCCTGTACACCTCCTGGTTCTCCTGGCCGAATCCAGCCATGGCACCGAAGGCCACGACGACGATCAACGCCAGCAGCAGCCCGTATTCCACGGCGGTAGCGCCGCGTTGGCTGCCGCCGAGGCGACGACGAAGATGACGGCGTACCGTCCAGACACGATCATTCATCACTGTGTATCCCCCCCCATGGCGGTCGGCGCCGATGGAGGCGGACCGCGTGTCTCCATGGTCTAGGTGACGGCGGTGGGCTCGCCAGCGGCATGAGCGACCTCTCACCGCCGCCGAAGGATGGGCCGTGGTTGCTTGACGCGCCACCCGGGGTAGGGGCTACAGTTTCCCTGATCGTACACCCGTTCGATTATGGCAGGGGAAGGCCTGGTCCGCGGGGTACGGCAGCTGGGCCAGCCCGGCGCGGTCAGGACTCAACCCCTGGCCGCGCCGGCGCTTCGGTCGCCGGCCTCAGGACGAGGCGGCAGGTCACTGGTCTTTCCGGGGGTAAGGCTCGCCGGTCACCGCCTGCTCGATAGCCGAGGCGAGCTGCGGGCCGGTCAGCCCGAAATGTTCCATGACCGCGGTCGGGCTGCCGGTCTCGCCGTAACGGTCGCGGACTCCCAACCGGACCAGCCGGGTCGGCAGCTGTTCGCCTAAGGTCTCCGCGACCACCCCGCCGAGCCCGCCGATGATCTGCCCCTCCTCGGCGCTGACCACGAGCCGGGTTTTGCTGGCGCTGGCCAGCAGGGTCTCGGTGTCGAACGGTTTGAGGCTGGCATGGTGGACGACCTCGGCGTTGATGCCCCGGCCGGCAAGGATTTCGGCGGCCTGAAGCAGGTGCCAGGTCATGGTCCCCGTCCCGGCCAGGGTGACGTCGGTACCGTCGCGCAGTATCCGCGCCACCCCGATCTGGAACGGGTCGTCGGCCGAGGTGAAGACCGCAGTCGCTTCACGCGCCAGTCGGATATAGGCGGGGCGCGGGTCCCGCGCGATAGCCAAGGTCGCCTGCTCTGCCTCGATGCTGTCGCCGGGGGCGAGGACCACCATGGCGGGCATGACCCGCATCAGGGCCAGGTCCTCCAGCATCTGATGGGTGGCGCCGTCGGGGCCGACATTGAGCCCCGCGTGGGAGCCGACCACCTTGACCGGCTGCTGGTTGAGGCAGGCCGTGGACTTGATCTGCTCCCAGTTGCGGCCGGGGCTGAAGGCCGCGTAGCTGCTGATGAACGGAATCCGGCCCAGCGCCGCCATCCCGGCGGCGACCGTGGCGAGGTTCTGCTCGGCCACCCCGACCTCGAAGTAACGCTGCGGGAAGGCCTCGGCGAATAGGTGCATCTGGGTGCTCTCCACCAGGTCGGCGCACAGCGCCACCACCCGTTCGTCGGCCCGGCCTGCGGCGAGCAGTCCCCGCCCGAAGCCCATCCGGATCGGTTCCGTACGTGGCGCGCTCACAGCCGGGCTCCCTGCGCGTTCAGCGCCGCGATCGCGGCAGCGGCTTGCTGTGGTGTCGGGACCTTCCCATGCCACCGGTGGTCGCCTTCCATGGCGGGTACCCCTTTGCCGGGTACGGTCTCGGCGACGATCACTGAAGGTTTCCCGGTGGTACGCCGGCATTCGTCGATCGCGGCTAGCAGGGCGGCGATGTCGTGCCCGTCGACGTCTACCGCGTGCCAGCCGAAGCAGCGGAACTTGTGCGCCACATCACCCAACGGCATGACCTGCTCGGTGTCGCCGTCAATTTGGATCCGATTCCGGTCGACGAGGCCGATCAGGCGTTCCAGCTGGTATTTCCCGGCGTACATCGCCGCCTCCCAGATGTTGCCCTCGTCGAGTTCCCCGTCGCCCATCATCACGTACACCCACCGGTCGCAGCGGTCCAGGTACTGGATTACCTGGGCCATCCCGGCGGCCTGGGACAGGCCCTCGCCGAGGGGGCCGCTGGTGGTCTCGATCCCCGGCAGCGCGGTCCGTTCGGGATGCCCCTGCAGCCGGCTCCCGAGCTGACGCAGGGTCATCAGCTCGGACACCGGGAAATAGCCGGTGTGGGCCATCGCCGCGTACAGGGCGGGTGCGGTATGTCCGTTGCTCAAAACGAAGAGGTCTCGCCCGGGCCAGTCCGGCTCGGACGGGCGGTGGCGCAGCACCTCGCCGTAGAGGACTGCCATCATCTCGGCCATGCCGAGCGGGCCGGCGCTGTGACCGCTGCCGGCGTGGGCGAGCATCGAGATGATGGAGATCCGGATCTGCCGGGCGAGTTCGGTCAGCCGGGCAACGGTTTCGCGAGACGTGGTCATCGGTTCGCTCCCAAGGTGGTGGCCCAGATCACGGCCAGCCCGGCGTGACCTGGCTGGGTGTTCTGGGGTCAGGCTACAGACTCATGCTGGCCGCCGCGGCGGGCGTCGGTTGGGAAACCACGGCCCCGGTACGGCATGCTGCTGTGGCCGGTGTGACTGGAGAGGAGACCGATGGGTGGCAGCGCGGCACGGCTGGTCCTCTCGCCGACGTTTCCTCCGGCGGTCCCGATAGTCCTGGCGCCGATGGCCGGGGTGACCACCGCCGCCTACCGGCAGCTGTGCCGCGAGCAGGCCGAGTTGGGAGCTGCTGGCGCCCGGCCGGCTGGGCTCTTCGTCTGCGAGATGATCACCTCCCGTGCGGTGGTGGAGCGGGTCCCGCGAACTCTTGCCATGGTGACTTTCGACCCGGGTGACCCGGTGCGCTCGGTCCAGCTGTACGGGGTGGACCCACAGACGATGGCCGGCGCAGTCCGGATCCTGTGCGGCGAGCTCGGGGTTACCCACGTCGATCTCAATTTCGGCTGCCCGGTGCCCAAGGTCACCCGCCGCGGCGGTGGTGGTGTGTTGCCGTGGAAACGGGACCGGTTGGCGGCGATCCTGCGGGCCGCGGTACGGGCGGCCGAGCCGTACCAGGTCCCGGTCACGATCAAGACCCGGATGGGCATCGATGACCAGCATCTCACCTACCTGGATGCGGGCCGGATCGCCGAGGATTGCGGGGTGGCGGCGATCACGCTGCACGCCCGTACCGTGCAGCAGGCGTACGGCGGGCACGCCGCCTGGGACGCGATCGCGACCCTGGTAGGCCACGTCCGGATCCCGGTGCTGGGCAATGGTGATGTTTGGGAGGCGCCCGATGCGGTGCGGATGATGCGCCAGACTGGTTGTGCCGCGGTGGTGGTCGGCCGTGGCTGTCTCGGCCGGCCCTGGCTGTTCCGGGACCTGGCGGCGGCTTTCAGCGGCGGTGAGGTCACCACTTTGCCGACCCTGGGCGAGGTCTGTCAGACCGTACGCCGCCATGCCGAACTGCTCGCCGCGCAGTTCGGGCAACAATCGGGCCTGACGGACCTGCGCAAGCATCTGGCCTGGTACTTCAAAGGTTTCCCGATCGGCGGCGAGACTCGCCGGGCGCTGGGCAGGGTATCCACCAGGGCCGAGCTGGACGAATTGTTGGCTCCGCTGGACCCGGCGACCCCGTTCCCGGTCACGGAATTAGGGGTCCCGCGCGGGCGGCAAGGCACGCCCCGGGGGCGGGTGATCCTCCCGTACGGCTGGCTGGACTCCACCACCTTGGACGAGGCCGCCGACCTCAGTGACGCCGAATCGGATGTCTCCGGCGGCTGAGCCGGAATCGCCGATCTGACGGCCGGGGCTGGTTCGGCAACGATGCCCCGGGTGGCTTCGGGATGTCGGCGGGACGTGGCGGGCTAGGTCCGAATCCGCATCCGCCGACGATCATGGTTCGCGTGGATCTGCGGCAGCCCCTAGCCTGTGGGCATGGTCCCCACGCTGTCGTTGGTGCTGATGGTGGTCACGCTGGTGATCTGCCTCGTCCTTCCCTTGGGGGGCTGGTTCTTCCTGCAGACCCGTCGTACCCCGGACGGGGACCGGCGCTACCCGCTGATCTGGCGTCCGGTGTTGTGCGGGGCCCTGGCTTTCTTTGTCTCCCAGATGCTGCTGCGGCTGCCGCTGATGTCAGTCGTGGTGCCGATGCTCGCAGAACCGGTACGCGGCTGGCTGACCAGCGCCCCGGTCGCGTCCCTCAGCGCCGGCCTGTTCGAGGAGACCGGCCGGCTGGTGGTGATGGTGCTGCTGTTGCAGGGCTTTCGGCGCTGGATCGACGGGCTCGGGTTCGGCCTGGGGCATGGTGGTCTGGAGACGATCGTTCTGATCGGCATGGCGCAGGTCAACAATCTCATCCTGGCGCTGGTCATCAACATGGGCCGGTGGGACCAGGTCGCCTCCCAGCTGCCGCCGGATTCCGCCCGGATCCGCGAGACCCTCGTCCATACCTCGCCGGTCCTTTTCCTGGCGGCCGGGGTGGAGCGGATCGCTTCGATCACGATCCACATCGGCTGCAGTCTGCTGGTGTTGTGGGGCGTGTACCGGGGCCGGCGGCTGCTGGCCTGGGGCGCGGCGGTGCTGTTGCACGCGGCCACCAATCTGATGGGGGTGTGGCTGCTGCCGGTTTCGCCGTACCTGAGTGAGGCGGGCCTGATCGCGATCGCCGTGGTCGTCGTGGTCGTGGCGTTGCGGTCGCGGCACCGGTTCGCCCCGGACCTGATCCGACCGGCCACGGCCCATCTTGGTCCACCGGCCGAACCGGTGGCTCCGGATCCGACTACCTGAGTCTGGTCCGGTACGAGACACTGGTGAGGTGACCTCCTCTCAGATCGGTTTTCTGGTCCTGGCTGTTGGCTTCTGGTTGATGCCCCTGGCCGGATGGCTGGTGAATCGCTACCGGCACCGTGACCTGATCTACGTCGGGCTGGCGCCGGGCCTGGTCCCGGCCTCGGATCAGCAGGTGCGCCAGCGGCGGGTGTCGCCCGGGCCGGAGTACGACGGGGAGATCCCGGTCGCCTTCACCCCGCCGCAGGGGCTGCGGCCCGGCCTGGTCGGCACTATCGTCGACGGCTCGGCTGACGCCCGCGACGTGACCGCCACCATCGTGGACCTGGCGGTGCGGGGGTGGCTTACGATCAAGGCCCTCGATCGGCACGGTGAGCAGGTCCGCGACCAGGGTGGCCGCGCCACCGGGCGCGATTGGGAGCTGGTCCGGGCCGCGCAGGAGCCCCACGACCGGCTGAATCAGATGGAGTCGGATCTGCTGCGGGGGATTTTCGAGCATGGTCCGGTGGTCCGGATGTCGGCCTTCGCCCGCCGCGGTGACGAGCGTTACCGGCGGGCTCAGGTGGCGTTGTATCGGCAGGCAGTTGACAACGGCTGGTACCGCAGACATCCGCGCGCCAAGGGCTCCGGCTCTTTGGGATGTGTCTTCTTCGCGGTTGGTCTGGGGGTGGCGCTGGTGTATACCCTGTCCCAGTCGCCTAGCCCTTGGTCGCTGGTGTCGGGAGCGTTGGTGGCGTTGGCGTTCTGGGTGATGCCGGTGGTGCTGCGCGGCCGGACCCCGCGGACCGCCGACGGCACCGCGGTCCGGATCCAGGCGCTCGGCTTCAAGAAGTACCTCGCCACCGCTGAGGCTCACCAATTCCAGTACGAGGAGGCGGCCGGGATCTTCAGCCGCTACCTGCCGTACGCGATCGTGTTCGGGGTCGCCGATCATTGGGCGAAAGTTTTCGCCCACCTGGCTCAGGAAGCCCGTACGCAGGGGGTGAACCTGATGGCCGATGTCGACTGGTTCGACGCCTGGGTGGTGGCCGAGGTGGCGGGGGACCTGGCCGAGGCAGCGCTGATGGCCACGGACCTTGCCGATCTCGGTGACCTCACCGACCTGGGTGATCTTGCTGATCTGGTGGATCTCGGCGATATCGGCTCCGGTTTCACTGACCTGGCCTCGGGGATCGGTGACTTCGTCTCGGGGATCGATCTGCCGGACCTGGGCGGTTGCGACGGCTGCGATGGTTGTGACGGCTGTGACTTCGACTTCTGAGTCGTCCTGGCCGGTGATGTGGTGGTAGGTGCTCATCAGCGTTTCCTGTTCCTTGGTGCGAGGCCGGGAGCGACTCGTTTGGCGTACTTCTTGTGGACGGCCTGCCGGGTGACTCCGAGCAGTTCGGCGATCTGGCTCCATCCCAGGCCAGCGGCTAGCGCGGCCTCGACCTGGGCAAGTTCGAGGCTGTCGGCGAGCCGCCGCAGGGCGGCTACGGCCCGTAATCCGGTGCGGGGATCTGTAGTGTCGCAAGCGGCGGCGGTGATGGTGGCGACCTGCATGAGAGCAACCGAGGTTGACGCGAAGCAATGTGTCAACTCCGGTTGCTCGGCTGCTCGGGTCACAGCGGGCGACGTGAGGCGCCTAGTCTGCCGGCATGGACGCTACGCTGACCCTCAGCAGCGGGGGAGCCGCCCTCTGGCTGCGTTTCGAGCAGGACCGGCTGCCGTACGTAGTGCACTGGGGCGCCGAGTTGCCGACCACAGATGCGGCGGCGGTCAGTGCCGTGACTCGGCCCGCCTTCTTACTCGGCCCAGACCACCCGGTCCCGGTGTCGGTTCTCCCCGAGGCCCGGTTCGGTTTCACCGGCCGGCCTGGGCTGGAGGGTCACCGAGGCCGCGGCGACTGGTCGGTGGCCTGGGCGGTCCAGTCGGTCACGGTGGACCAGGCCCCGGTGGGTGACGGGCTCACCGAGCACGGCCCGGGCCTGGTCGAGGTGATCGCAGCCGACTCCAGAGCAGCTCTCGGCCTGCGGCTCCAGATCGAGATGCTCGGCTCCGGGCTCATCCGGCTTCGGGCTGAGATCAGTAATACCGGCTCCGTCCCGTACCAGGTCGACGCGGTCACCCTCAGGCTTCCCGTGCCCCGGGCCGAGGAGCTGGTGGACTCGGCCGGGCACTGGGGCGCCGAACGCAGCCCGCAGCGGATGCCGTTCAGCGTCGGCTGCCACCTGCGCGAGGGCCGGGCCGGGCGGACTGGCGCCGATGCGGCCTATCTCATGCACGCCGGTGTTTCCGGCTTCTCGTTCCAGCAGGGGCAGGTGTGGGCGGTGCACACGGCCTGGTCCGGCAATCACACCACCGTGGCTGAACGTACTAGCTACGGGCGCTGGCTGGGCGGGGGAGAACTGCTGCTGCCCGGCGAGGTGGTGCTGGCCGAGCAGCAGAGCTACCGGTCGCCGTGGCTGTACGGCTCGTACGGGGTCGGTCTGGATGCGGTCGCCCACCGCTTCCACCGCTACCTGCGTTCGCGACCCCAGCACCCGTCGCCGCAACGGCCGGTCACGTTGAACTCGTGGGAGGCGATGTACTTCGACCTGTCCACTGAGGCCTTGATCGAGCTGGTCGACGCCGGCGCTGCGGTCGGGGTCGAGCGTTTCGTGATCGACGATGGCTGGTTCGGCTCCCGCCGCGACGACTACCGCGGTCTGGGGGACTGGTGGGTTTCGCCGGAGGTCTTCCCCGAGGGCCTGCACGCCGTCGCCCGGCGCTGCGCCGAGCACGGTATCCAGCTCGGGTTGTGGGTCGAACCGGAGATGGTGAACCTGGACTCGGACCTGGCTCGGGCCCACCCGGACTGGGTGTTGCAGGTGCCGGGTCGGATGCCGCCCGAGCAGCGTCACCAGCAGGTCCTGGACCTGACCGTGCCCGAGGCCTACCGGCAGCTGCGGGACCGGCTGCTGGCGCTGCTGGATGAATACCCGATCGGCTACCTGAAATGGGACCACAACCGGGACCTGGTTGAGCCGGGCTCGGTGTTGGCTGGCGGGGCGGCTGCGGTCCACGAGCAGACGCTGGCTGCGTACCGGCTGATGGCTGAGCTTAAGGCCCACCGGCCGGGGCTGGAGATCGAGTCCTGCTCCTCAGGCGGTGGGCGGGTCGACCTGCAGGTGTTGGAGGTCGCCGACCGGGTCTGGGCCTCGGACTGTACTGACGCGGCCGAACGGCTGCGGATCCAGCGCTGGACGTACGGGCTGCTGCCGCCGGAACTGGTTGGTTGCCATATTTCGGCCACGCCGAACCATCAGACCCTGCGGGTTCACTCGCTGGCTTTCCGGGCTGCGACTGCCTTGTTCGGTCACCTCGGGGTGGAGTGGGACCTGCGCCGGCTCAGTGACGCGGACCGCGAGCAGTTGCGCTGGTGGATCGAGCGCTACCGGCAGCTGCGGGGACTGATCGGCACCGGCGACCTGGTCCGCGTCGACACTGCGGACGGGCTGTATCTGACCGGGGTGGTGGCGCCGGACCGCAGCCAAGCGTGGTACGTGATGGTCGCCACCACCACCTGCGCCCTGGACATCGGGTGGGGTCGGTTCCGGCTGCCGGGGCTGGACCCGCAGCGACGCTACCGGGTCCGTCCCCACCGGCCTGGGATCGACGTGGTGGACCCGAGCCTGCTGCCCGGCTGGTTCGCAGAGCCCGACCAGACGTCTTGGGCCGGCCTGGAGATCTCTGGCGCCTGGCTCGGCGACGAAGGCCTGGAGGCGCCGCATCTGCCCGTGCAGATCCCGCTGCTGCTTGAGGTCCGGGCAGTCTAGACGTCTTTTCTCAGGAGGGTACGCACTGCCCGCACCGGCCCCGTGAGCGGAGGTTTGATTCTGTGGCAGTGTCATCTGCCGACGCCGTCCGACGCCCCGAGCCGGCCCTGGTGACCCCCGGGACAGGGCTCTTGAGCGGCGGGG